>Ga0302273_1000057_pt1 | contig 65004 bp, 36 predicted proteins | sample III_Bog_N1_3_FD_198774 | JGI IMG/M metagenome (GOLD analysis project Ga0302273, IMG submission 198774) | Peat permafrost microbial communities from Stordalen Mire near Abisko, Sweden - III_Bog_N1_3 | ecosystem: Environmental > Terrestrial > Soil > Wetlands > Peat | place: Sweden: Abisko... | reverse complement strand
TAGAGACTTTAAGAAGATGCTTTATCTCATTTTCTGTTTCTTTTATGACTATAACTTTGGGTAGTGCCATGTGTATGTATTTATATTATAGTCCAAAGGTAATTAAAAAAATCCAATTATACAAATTGGATCATATTATATATTCATATGGTATAATGACTCGTTTTATAAATTAATAGAGTGTTTTGTCCGGCTGATTTTAATTCAGATTCCGGTTCATTTAAATCTTTTTTTTATCGTCATTCGTTCGTAGTTCCGAGGGGGTTGCGAGGGGGTTCAGATAGGGTTTGGAGGGATAAACCTATCTGAACCCCCTCGCAACCCCCTCGGAAGTCTCTCGGATTCTCCTTTATACCTTGTATAGTCCTGAAATTTGTTTTCACCTGAAATTGTAGAACCCCTTCGTTAGAAAATGAAGAGGAAGATAAAAATATTTTAAATCAGAATAATGGATAAAATTATAAGAAAAAAATGAAGATTTAGTTGCGTAACTAAAATATATCGGCTACTTTTATATCGTCTTCCGATATAACAGATGTCAATATAAAAACGGGATAATGAAGAAATGATATGAACAAAAATGAAAACGTTGTATTAACGGAAGCTGTATTTTATATTCTGCTTGCACTTTATTCACCACTTCACGGATATGGTATTATGCAGGAAACGGAAAGAATGACGGGCGGGCGCTTAAAGCTATCTGCCGGCACGCTGTATGGAGCTATTTCGACTATGCTCGAAAAAAACTGGATTGAAGCGGTTTCTTCGGATGAAGAAAGTCGCCGGAAAGAATACAGGATTACCGGATTGGGCAAGGTCGTCGTGAAAACCGAACTTGTCAGGCTGGAAGAGTTGGTTGATAATGGAAAAAAAAGAATCGAATAACATATAAACAATTGAATAATGAAAAAAACAGTAAGAAAAATTTTCTTCGTATGGGAATACGAGAAGGAAGAGCAGTGGCTCAATGAAATGTCAAAACAAGGATGGCAACTCACCAAAGCAACTTTCGGAAAATTCCGGTTTGAATCAGGGACTCCGGATGAATATACTTATCGGCTTGAACTTCTTGATAAAAGCCTGAGCTCGAAAGAGAACACCTCCTACCTGAACTTTTTACAGGATACAGGAATAGAAATGGTGGGGGAATGCAGACAATGGATTTACCTACGTTGCAAAACGGCTAATGGCGGATTTGAACCAACGAACAGGACTCTGTATACCCTTACCCATTTACTTAAAATACAAGAATTTATAGGCACAACAAAAAATAAACTGGTAGCTATGATTGCACTTGCTATGTGCGGTTTACTGGTTATGGAGCAGTTGGATACTTCCAATTTGGTGGACTTTATCAAAGGGTTCTGTACAGGAATAGGATTTGCTGCCTCTTTTGTGACGCTGGCCTTTAACCCGTTTTCAAGACGCATCAACAGAAAAGTGAAAGCAACTATCAACGAATTGTATACCTGCGAATAAAAGCCGGTGTGCAATGACAGTTATGAGAAACCTTATCTTTCGACAGTAAACCTTAGTAGAAAACCGAACAGTCTCGCAACTGAATCTTATTTGCCTATTAAAAAAAACATACTATATGAAAGCTAAAGCAATATTTTTACTTTAGCTTTCATATAGTATGTTTTTGTTTGTTTACCCCTGTTTTATCCTTAGACTATAATACAGACTAAGTGATATGTTTTTATTTGGTAAACTTTGTAAATCTGGAAGCTTTTATTCTGGCAGTTTTATTCAATAAAATTAAAAAAATTTATTGAATACTGATTATTTAAATTGTATTTTCCTTACATTATTTAATTTCTATTGACCGTAATAGATAAAGATGTTTGAAATAGGTTTAAATGTCGGTTCGGTTCCTAATTTGACAGCTCTGACTTTTGAAAAAATACGGTAAGTATTCACCTGATTAGGCTAAAATGCAAAATAAGCCTTAAATGTAACCAGGAGAAAAGTATTTGTTATGTATTAAATCTAAAATGTAACGACTGGAAATAAAAATGAGATAATTGCCCGGTTTTAATAAAATATAAATGGGTATGTTTGTATAAATAATGAATAAAAGGATGAAGTATGCGACTTTGCTAATTTCATCTCTCTTTATTTATAGTTGGAAGAACACAAAGTTAACTTTTATTTACTATTCTAAACATCGGAGAAATAGTAAATATAAGAGTATACTCTTATTCTAAATTTTTATTAACTGTGAGAACTTAATATAATATTAAGTTTTATATTTGTATTTTTTTCCATAGCAGGGAATTTATGAGGCAATAATCGACTCATTCAAGAGTTTCCATTCTGTTACAGATTGAAAGGCAATTCAATTGTCAAACTATCAACAACGAGGTAAACAGACCTTTTTAATAGTTATGCTTCACCCGGAAAATAATTTCTTATTCAGGACAAATCCGTTTACATCCAATTGCTGCCTCAACTAATGGCTGTAAAATGTTTGCCAATAAATAAAAAGTTTACCTGTGTATCATTTTAGGATTGATACATGGAAATAGTATATAAATAAATTAATAATAAAATTTAATCAATGAAATCAACAACACAAAAAGTATCGTTTGGTGAAAAAGTTGGGTATAGCCTTGGAGATGGTTCAGCCAATCTAGTTTTCCAAATGATGATGATGTTTCAATTATTTTTCTATACCGATGTATTTGGAATAAAAGCTACTGCTGCAGGTATGATCTTATTAGTCGCCCGCGTATTCGATGCTTTTGTAGATCCCATGGTCGGGATAATTTCTGACAGAACGAATACCCGTTGGGGAAAGTATCGCCCATGGATATTATGGACTGCCATTCCTTTTGCCGTTTTCTTTATTCTGGCTTTCTCGACACCTGATTTGAGCGAACGTGGAAAAATCCTTTATGCAGGCATTACATACATTCTGTTGATGTCCGTTTATTCTTTTAATAATACACCTTACTCATCCTTGGGGGGGGTAATGACCAGTGACATCAAAGAACGGACAAGCATTTCATCGATTCGGTTTGTGACAGCTACTATTGCTACTTTTGTAGTTCAAGGACTTACTTTACCATTGGTAACAAAGTTTGGTCATGGTGATGCAAAGAAAGGCTGGTCGAGTACTATTTTATTGTTTGCATGTGTAGTTGTTGTACTTTTAGTGGTTACATTTTTCACAACCAAAGAACGAATTAAACCTCCTGTTAATCAAAAGACCCCTATTAAACAAGATTTTAAAGACATTATTAGTAATCGCCCATGGAAAGCCATGTTTGCACTTACTTTATTCTTGTTTGTAACGTTGGCTATGTGGGGAAGTAGTATGTCGTATTATTTTAATTATGTAGTCGATAAAGATGCTTTATTCAATTTCTTACGTCATTTTGGATTGGTGACCGATAGCGGTCAAACCTATGGTGCATTACATGGTTTTCTGAATGCGTTCGGGTTGATTGCATCCAACAATAGCCAGGTTTTTGCAGTTGGATTCAGTTTATTCAATATGATTGGACAAATAGTTACTTTACTTGGAGTTATATTTTTATCGGGATGGTTGTCTGGTATATTTGGTAAACGCAATGTTTTTATTGTTTGCCTGAGTTTTACGGCATTATTTACAGCTCTGTTTTTCGTGGTTCCTACCAACAATATTGAGATGATATTTATTATTAATATACTAAAGAGTCTTGCATATGCACCAACCATTCCGTTACTCTGGGCGATGATGGGCGATGTAGCTGATCATTCTGAATGGGTTAATAGTCGTCGGGCTACAGGTTTTGTGTTTGCCGGCGTTGTATTTGCATTAAAAGCCGGTCTGGGTGTTGGTGGTGCCATTTGTGGTGGTATTATTGATGCTTTCGGTTTTATCCCGAACACAGTTCAGACAACCTCGGCTATTGTAGGTATACGTCTTACATCCAGTATAATTCCTTCGATAACATTTTTTATCGGTGTTATCGCCTTGTTCTTTTATCCGATTACAAAAGCAATGAATGAAAAATTACAAGCGGAATTAGCAGAACGAAGGAGTAAAAACAGTATTTAAATAATTATTTTTTTTGTTGTATTTGTTAACATAGCAATCGAAGAAATAACCTGAATATTTATAATAATGATGTGAGTAGATTACTCAATAATAAAACTTTATGAAACAACCAAGATATTTAGTAAAAGATCTTTACACAGCCGATCCTTCGGCTCATGTATTTAACGGTAAAATATACATCTATCCTTCGCACGACATTGAGTCGGGCATTCCCGAGAATGATAACGGCGACCATTTCGATATGCGCGATTACCATGTTTTCTCTATGGATAGCATCGATGGCGAAGTTACCGATCATGGCGTTGCGCTTGACGTAAAAGATATTCCATGGGCAGGTCGTCAGTTATGGGCACCTGATGTTGCTTGTAAAGATGGTAAGTATTACCTTTATTTCCCTTTAAAAGATAAAAACGACATTTTCCGTATTGGAGTAGCTGTCAGTGATAAACCGGAAGGTCCCTTCGTACCTCAGAGCGACCCGATAAAAGGCAGTTTCACAATTGATCCGGCCGTTTTAGAAGATAATGCTTCCGATTTTTATATCTACTTCGGGGGTTTATGGGGTGGTCAGTTGCAACGTTATCGGAATAATAAAGCCATTGAAAATCCGGCAGAGCCTGCCGATAATGAGGTTGCTTTATGTCCACGTGTGGCAAAACTCAGCGGTAATATGTTGGAATTTGACGAAGAACCACGTGATGTGCTGATATTGGACGAAAATGGCGAACCGCTCAAAGCCGGAGATCATAATCGTCGCTATTTCGAGGGTCCCTGGATGCACAAATACAATGGTAAGTATTATCTTTCCTATTCTACCGGTAATACGCATCGGTTATGTTATGCCATTGGGGATAATCCGTACGGACCGTTTACCTATGCAGGTGTACTCCTGACTCCGGTTGTTGGTTGGACCACTCATCATTCTATCGTTGAATTCCAGGGTAAATGGTATCTTTTCCACCACGACAGTGTTCCTTCCGGAGGAAAAACATGGTTACGAAGTATCAAAGTTGTTGAACTGGAGTATAATGAAAATGGTACAATAAAAACAATTGACGGTGGAGGTGAAAAGGAATAATAGCTATACAATTTTCATTGAGAAATAACCGTACAGCTATGTCATAAAAAACTTTCATAGAATAAATTATCAACCTTCTTCGTAGAGACACCAAGATACAATGGATTTTTTTAAATACTATTTAATAAAATACTTTGCATTTTGGTGTCTTTGTGTACAAACTGTTTTATATAATCTTTAGACCGGCATTTCTTATCCTGAATGCTCTTAAATTAATGCGACATCTATACATTATTCGGAAATTCATATTTTTCATTCAATTATTTATAATTGTTTCTGCTTTGCATGCCGAAGACGGCCATCAACTTTGGTTACGTTTTGATAAAACAAAAGCAACTTTCCCCTGTTTCTCAGGAATAAATGCCTGTGATAGTCGGTTTGCAGTTAAGGAGTTTCAATACGATTGGAATGAAATGACCGGAAATCGTCTTCAGGTTGTAAACGTACTTAACAATAATACACTGGTAATAGGGACGTTGAAAGACAGGAATATTGTTTCGTTCGGAGTGGGCAACGAGTTGAAGCAACTTGGAATGGAAGGCTATATCATTAAAACAATTCATCAAAACAATAAGAATATCACTGTCGTAGCTTCAGCCGGAGATAAAGGGTTGTTGTACGGAGTTTTTCATTTACTGCGAATCATTCAAACGAATAAATTCCCGCAGTCACTCAATATATCGGAAAAACCTTCGTATGCTGTTCGCATTCTAAACCACTGGGATAATCAAGATGGATCGGTTGAGAGGGGCTATGCAGGTCATTCCATCTTTTGGCGTTACGGGGAAAAACATCCTACGGTAACGGATAAAGATAAAGTTTTGTGGAAGGAATACGCTCGTGCCAATGCTTCGATAGGTATCAATGGTGCGGTGCTCAACAATGTGAACGCTTCGCCCGACATGCTATCCGGCGCGTATATGCAGAAAGTGAAAGCGATTGCTGAAGTGCTTCGTCCGTATGGAATGAAGGTCTACCTTTCCATTAATTTCTCATCTCCCTCAGCTCTTGGTGGGTTGAAAACATCCGATCCATTGGATAAAGATGTTGTAAAATGGTGGAATATTAAAGCAAAAGAGATCTATCAATTGATTCCTGATTTTGGCGGGTTCCTGGTGAAAGCAAACAGTGAAGGATTACCCGGCCCACAAGATTTTGGACGGACACATGCTGATGGAGCAAATATGCTGGCTGATGCTTTGAAACCGTATGGTGGAATTGTTATGTGGCGTGCCTTTGTGTATAATGCGGGCAAAGATGATCGGGCAAAACTGGCTTATAAAGAATTTATGCCTCTGGATGGACAATTCAGGGATAATGTGATTGTTCAGGTAAAAAACGGGCCTATTGACTTTCAACCGCGTGAACCTTTCAGTCCCCTGTTTGGTGCAATGAAAAGGACTGCATTAATGCCGGAACTGCAAATTACGCAGGAATATCTCGGTCAAGGCAATCACTTAGTTTTTTTGGCATCCATGTGGAAAGAATTCTTGGAAAGCGACACCTATTGCTCCGGTAAAGGTTCTACAGTTGCGAAAATCACCGACGGAACATTATTGAAATCTCGGTTGACTGCCATTGGCGGCGTTGCAAATATAGGGGAAGATACAAACTGGTGCGGACATCATTTTGCACAGGCTAACTGGTATTCATTTGGCCGACTGGCATGGAACAATCGTCTGTCCTCGGATGATATTGCAGAAGAGTGGATTCGCATGACTTTTTCCAATGATTCGAATTTCATAAAACCGGTAAAAGAAATGATGCTGGAATCCCATGAAGCAGTTGTCAATTATATGATGCCGTTAGGACTACATCATCTTTTTGCTTTTGGACATCATTACGGACCGGAACCTTGGTGTGATGTACCTAACACCCGTCCTGACTGGATGCCGAAATACTATCATAATGCAGGGGAAGATGGTATCGGATTTGATCGGTCGGCAACCGGAAGTAATGCTGTTGAGCAGTATATATCTCCTTTGCGGGAGCAATTAAATAATATCGACAGTTGTCCTGAGAAATACTTACTTTGGTTTCATCATGTGCCCTGGCATAAGAAGATGAAAGATGGTCATATGCTGTGGGACGAACTTTGTTATACTTACAATCATGGCGTAAAGCAGGTTCGTCAATTCCAGACTATTTGGGATAAAGCAGAACAGTATGTTGATTCAGAACGTTTCATTCACGTACAGACTCGTCTGAAAATCCAGGCGCATGATGCTGTCTGGTGGAAAGATGCCTGTTTACTGTATTTTCAACAGTTCTCTAAACGTCCGATCCCGTATGATGTCGAGCGTCCGGTTTATGACCTGAATGATTTGAAAAAGACAAAGTTAAATATGACAGAACACAATTAGAATACTATAATAATTTTTCCGGAGTTCATAACATGGGGAAAGTTTATCTAAAAATATAAAGTTATATGGAAAAAACATGGAGATGGTTTGGTAAAAAGGATACGATCACACTCGCGATGCTTCGTCAAATAGGCGTTGAAGGTGTGGTGACGGCTTTACATGACGTTCCAAACGGAGAAGTATGGACATTGGAAGCTATTCATGATTTAAAAAGCTATATTGAATCTTCCGGTTTGCGCTGGTCGGTGGTGGAAAGTCTACCGGTTTCGGAAAGTATTAAATATGGTGGTGACGACAGGAAACAACTGCTTGAAAACTATAAAATTAGTTTGGCTAATCTTGGAAAGGCTGGTATCAGGACCGTATGTTACAATTTTATGCCGGTGATTGACTGGATTCGAACTGATTTATATCGCCCGAATGAAGACGGAACCTCTTCACTCTATTTCGATAAAATCCGGTTTGCCTATTTCGATTGCTTTATCCTGAAACGAAAAAATGCCGAAGATGATTATACCGCCGAAGAAATGAAGCTGGTTTATGAATTGGATAAAACAATTACCCGGGCTGAAAAGGATGAACTTATTCAAACCATTATTGTCAAAACGCAGGGTTTTATCAATGGAAATATCAAAGAGGGTGATCAACAACCTGTTGAAATTTTCAAACGATTACTCGCTTTATACGATGGAATAGATAAAAATCAATTGCGTGAAAATATGAAGTATTTTCTCGAGAGTGTTATTCCTGTTGCCGAAGAGTATGGCGTGAATCTTTGTGTTCATCCGGACGATCCCCCTTTTGCAGTACTCGGTTTGCCACGTATCGTGACGAATGCAGATGATATTGACTGGCTCCTGAACGCTGTGGATAGTCCTAACAATGGTTTAACTTTCTGTGCCGGATCGTTGAGTTCCGGGTTACATAACCGGGTTCCGGAGTTGGCGCAACGATTTGCCAAACGTACACACTTTGTACACTTACGAAGTACCGATGTGGCTTTCAATGGCAACTTTATCGAAGCTTCCCATCTTGAAGGCCGTGGACACATAATCGAATTGGTTCGCATTTTCGAACACCAGAATCCAAATCTGCCTATGCGGGTGGATCATGGTAAACTCATGCTCGATGATATTCATAAATCATATAATCCGGGGTATTCATTTTTAGGCCGGATGTATGCTTTGGCTCAGATTTCGGGTGTCCTGGCAACTGTCAGGGATGAAATGAAAAGAGAGTAATCAAATTATTTAAAGACATTAAAAACAGAAAAATATAGTATGAACGAAATATTTAGTATTGAAGGGAAAGTAACTGTCATATCAGGTGTATGCGGTGTCTTGGGCGGCAGTATTGCACGTAGTTTTATACAGGCAGGAGCAAAAATAGTTGCCATAGGTACCAATCGGGAGAAACTGGATAAAACGCTTATTGAATTTGCCGGACTTGGCGGTGAAGTAAAAGGTTATGTAGGCAATGTGCTGGATATGGAAAGCCTGCAAGTAATTGCTGACGATGTCGTTGAACAATGGGGACGAATTGACATTTTGTTGAATATTGCCGGTGGAAATATTCCCGGAGCAACCCTAATGCCCGATCAGAGTTTTTTTGATATGAAAATTGAAGACTGGAATAAAGTTACCGATCTGAACATGAATGGTACCGTTTATCCAAGTTATGTCTTTGGAAAAGTCATGGCGAACCAAAAATCAGGCAGTATTATTAATATATCTTCAATGGCTGCATTACAGGCAATGACTCGCGTTCCCGGTTATTCTGCAGCCAAAGCAGCGGTAGGCAATTTTACCCAATGGCTGGCTATGGAAATGGCTATGAAATATGGTGATGGCATTCGTGTGAATGCCATTGCTCCGGGATTCTTCATCGGCGATCAAAACAGGGCGGTTCTGATTAATCCGGATGGTTCGTTGACCGATCGTAGTTTGAAAGTAATTGCCAATACCCCCATGAACCGGTTTGGTGACATAAATGAATTGAACGGGGCCGTACAGTTCTTGTGTTCCGAAGCTGCCAGTTTTATAACCGGTGTGGTTTTACCCATCGATGGCGGATTTAGTACATTTAGCGGGGTATAAAAGAGTAAGTCTGAAAATTCTTATTAGAATGAAATAAAATTCGCAGAATTTGAATAAAAGTCGTTTAATCAAGGATCTTTGATTAAACGACTTTTTTGTGTTCATCCGTGGATAGATCCTGTTGTTCGGACTTTGCATTATTCTAAATGGAACATCCCGGTTCTCTTCAGACTCCGGGTCAAGGTTAATCAGATGAATGATATAAAGCAATTTATTATATAAACGAAGATATTTTGGTTCAATTCTCTTTTACCATTTTTTTGATCCCAATATCCTGACCCTGAACTTTAAAATCTGTACAGGTTAGTTATCAAGGAAAATTGGAGAGATTTTATGGAGGGTTCGGAGAGGGGTGGGAGAGGCATACCTCATGGAACCCTCTCCAAACCCTCTCCAAACCCTCTCTGAACCCCCTCTGAAGTATCTCCGAAATATGAACAAATAACCTGAAAAAGTAACCACACGAACGAAACAACATTGTAATGCAAATATTCAAATTCGTTGAGTTTGCTTTTTAATAGATTATCTAGATACAACATCGAGACAAAGAAAACCAACACAATAAAAGGAGAGATTTGAGTGAGTTTGACCGAGAAAACGGCAGAACCTGGGTGTTGTGCCGTTGATTGGCCGGCAAAGGCATCTATTTCGACAGAGTCTTTGACTATGGGTGGAAAGTTGAAGGCGATCCGGTAAGATATTAATCAATAAAAATTCCTATTTTTGTAAATCCTTATTTAAGCAATTAACGAATCAACCAAAAACAATGGCCAAAACCAAATCCGTATATGTCTGTCAGAACTGTGGCGTCGATTCACCCAAATGGATCGGTAAATGCCCCTCGTGTGGTGAGTGGAATTCATATGTCGAAGAAATAATCGGCAAAGATACAACACCAAGATTTCAAATGGCAGGCGTTGAGCTGGTTAAACAAAAGCCTATCCTGATCACTGAAGTTGAAACCAGTGAAGAAAGCCGCATCGACACCAGTTGCAATGAGTTGAACCGGGTACTGGGAGGCGGATTGGTACCGGGATCACTGGTACTGATCGGTGGTGAGCCGGGGATTGGTAAATCAACCCTTGTGCTTCAGGTAGTGCTGAATCTGAAAGGTAAACGGACTCTTTATGTATCGGGCGAAGAAAGTGTAAAGCAGCTGAAACTCCGTGCCGAGCGCCTGAAATTTGAAAATCCCGATTGCTATATTGTAAGTGAAACGTCGTTGGAGCAGATTTATATCCATATCCAAAACATACAGCCTGACGTGGTTATTGTCGATTCCATTCAGACAATCTCCACCGAACTGGTTGAATCCTCCCCGGGAAGTGTATCCCAGGTGCGTGAATGTGCAGCCAGCCTGTTGAAGTTTTGCAAAACGACATCCATACCGGTCTTACTGATCGGCCATATCAACAAGGAAGGCAGCATTGCCGGACCTAAAGTGCTGGAACATATTGTGGATACCGTGCTGCAGTTCGAAGGTGACCAGAATTACATGTACCGGATCCTGCGTTCCATTAAAAACCGTTTCGGGAGTACTTCCGAGTTGGGAATCTTCGAAATGCAACAAAACGGATTACGCGAAGTCAGCAATCCATCGGAATTATTGCTTTCGCAAAATCACGAAGGGCTGAGTGGTGTAGCTATAGCTTCGGCTATCGAAGGGATCCGTCCTTTCCTGATCGAAGTACAGGGGCTGGTCAGTTCGGCTGCATACGGTACCCCCATGCGATCGAGTACCGGCTTTGACTTACGCCGGTTGAACATGTTACTGGCCGTACTGGAGAAACGGGCCGGATTTAAGATAGCTCAAAAGGATGTATTCCTCAATATAGCCGGTGGTATCAAGGTAAACGACCCGGCCATCGATTTGGCGGTTATTTCGGCCATTCTTTCGTCCAATGTAGATATTGCCATCGAAAAGCATGTCTGTGTAGCAGGAGAAGTAGGCTTGTCGGGAGAAATACGACCGATTAACCGCATTGAGCAGCGTATCCTTGAAGCCGAAAAGCTGGGTTTCAAGAAAATGATTATTCCTGATTTTAACCTAAAGAGCCTGAACCTGACTAAGCTTAACATTGAACTGATTCAGGTAAAGAAGGTGGAAGAAGCGTTTAGAGTATTGTTTAAAAAATGACGTAAAAATCAAGCCTAATTAAGGTATGAAGGAAGGCGTTATTTAAACAACTGTCTTGTTAATTTCAATTGGTTGTTTTACTCAAAAAAAAGAATGAAGCGTCTTTGATCTTTCAATCAAAAAAGCATGGTCTGTAGATGAATTAATTAAACTTGCTGACTCTAAATACGTAAATGCTTTATTGGAAATTGTAAATCCATTACAAATTATGTGTGTAGATACAACGCAAGCTAAAAAATTGATAGAATTAGAAAAGAAAACAAATTCAAATCTCAAAAAGAGCTATGATTAGGATCAATATAAGAAAGTATTGCTTATAACACGAATAGGGTCTGTTTTGGAATTGAGCATACTGGAACAGGCAGTGCTGATACTTCTCCCGGAATATGAAATGGAAATAAGCTTAAACTGTATTTTACCAGGATAATAGATATTTAAACCCATCATGATCATTCTTTTAATTCACTAAATATTATTTACTACCAGTTGTTTAAAAGACATAGAAAATAAGTATATTATGACCTTACGCACCGTAAATGTAACCCGTTATATCACTCCTTTGCGGGAAGGAGGTTCCATGCCTGCATTGGCAGAAGCTGATGATGACTTTAAATATGTAGTCAAATTCAGAGGAGCCGGACATGGTACCAAAGCGCTGATTGCCGAATTAATTGGTGGCGTGGTAGCAAAGCTGTTGAAATTACGTGTTCCCGAACTGGTATTTGTGCAACTTGACGAAGCTTTCGGACAAACGGAAGGCGACGAAGAGATACAGGATTTGCTGCAAGGTAGCCGCGGATTAAATCTGGGACTGCACTTTCTGTCAGGTGCATTGGCCTATGATCCCGTAACAACGAAAGTCGATGGCCGGTTGGCATCCCAGATTGTATGGATGGATGCCTTTCTGACGAATGTCGATCGTACGGTCCGGAATACAAACATGCTGATGTGGCACCGGGAGCTTTGGTTGATCGATCACGGCGCTACCTTATACTTTCACCATTCGTGGACGAACTGGAAAGGACAGGCCTTAAATTCCTTCCCGTATATAAAAGAACACGTGTTACTTCCTTTTGCCGATCAACTGACCGAAGCAGATGCTGCATGCAAACTATTACTGACCGATGAAATAATTCGTGAGATTGCCAACCTGATACCCGACGACTGGGCAAATTGGAAAGAAGATGGGGAAACACCTGAATCGATAAAAGAAATATACTATCAATTCCTTAGTGAGAGACTGAAACATTCCGAAAACTTTTTAAACGAAGCACTCCATGCCAGGAACAATATTATTTGAATACGCCGTAATTCGCGTATTGCCCAAGGTCGAACGCGAAGAGTTTCTCAATGTAGGCATTATTTTGTTTTCAAAAAGAGCAAAATATATCCGAATGAAATATCAGTTCAATGAAGAGCGTCTTACATCATTCGCAACCGAACTGGATATGGATTTGCTCCATGAAACATTAAGGTCGTTTGAAAAAATATGTATAGGACACAAAGACAGTGGAATAATCGGTCAACTTGAAATACCCGAGCGCTTCCGGTGGCTGACAGCCGTACGAAGTTCGTGTATCCAGACTTCCCGTCCGCATCCCGGTTTCTCGGATAATCTGGATAAAGAAGTAGAAAAGCTGTTTGAAGAGTTGGTTTTGTAACGACGTTTGCCTTCAGGGCACTAACATACAAACAAAGGTTTCACTCATAAGAATGAAACCTTTGTTTTAGAATATGCAGTTTGATTTTTTCGGTATACTTTGTAAGCTTAAAAAAAACGAACTATCTTTTATGAGTTAAGAGAAAATCCGTTCCACTCAATGTCCGGATATATGTAGTAAATTTATTCTGGTTTTCATTAAGCTCTATAACCCGGGCTCCCCTTTCAAGCACTTCTTTATAAGCTGCATTATAACCTGTTTTCCGTCCGTAGGCTAAGCAAATGTTAGCAAGCACCCCTGCAAAATCATTGTTATGATCATGACCGACAAAAACACCTGACACATCTCCCATCTCGATAAATGAAACAAACAAACCACTATTATAAAAAGGAGAACAGACTGTTTCTATCTTATTCCCGATTGTAGTGTTTTGCAAACGCAGGTATTCATATTCAGGTACGGGAATATGAAAGAACGCCAATGAGGGGAGAATTTTTCTTTCCTTATGTGTAAATTCAGCACTTTTGTTTCGATACCATTGAACTTGACTGTTTTTAATCCAATCATAGCTTCCCAACGTGGTATCCCGGGGATATGCATGAGAATCAAAGAAGTAAAGTACCCATTTATTCGTTTTATCATCGGATGATTTAATTGTCACAGTATAATTACCCACACCGGCACCGGCACTGCTTTCATCGGAAGTCATATTGTACGGATTGGCTTGAAGGATTTTCAACGTTTGTTGCTTGGTTATATCTGTTTCCGTATCATGATTTCCAAAAGTAACGGCAAAAGGGATTTTTAAATCGGATAATGGCTGTATAAGTTCTTTCCATTCATCTGCAGCTTTATGCGATACGACCACATCTCCTGTAAAAACCACTAAGTCGGGCTTTTCTATTTCAACGATTGTTTTGATCAATTCAAGCGTACTGTCATTCCCTTTTTTATATTCCGGAGAATTGATCAAATGTAAATCTGTAAATTGTACGATTTTAAACTTGTGATTATTGAACTTTAAAACAGGTTTTGCGGATAAGCTACTAACACAACAAAGGAATAATAACGTGCAACACAATAAGTTTCTTCCCTTTATTCTTTCATTACATAAAAAATATTTCATCTATTTATTCTTGTTTATGGTAATTCAACAACAGAAATGCCCTTACTCGTTCCAATAAATACTTTACTATTATGGGCCGTTATTGTCTGTACCCTGTTATCAATTAATTGACTGTTCTCTACATTAAAGGTCGTCCATATTTTCCCATTAAAGAAAGACACACCCTTGTCCGTACCAATCCAGATATATCCTCTTTGATCTTCCGTAATACAAAAGATTAGACCCGAAGGAATATCAGACGTTTCTCTTTTAAAAATGCTCCAATCTTTCCCATTAAATTCCGCCAGACCATTAATTGTGCCAATCCACAGGTTATCTTTTGAGTCGGAATATAATGAATAGACATCATTCACGGGCAATTTGCTATTTTCCGTATTATAAATTTTTGAACCTGACAATGGGTTGTATCCTGTTAATCCGTGATAAGAGCCAAACCACATATTGTTTTTAGAATCACAGCTAATGGATGTCACTGAATTATCTCCTAATTTCAGTTGATCGGATTTATAGTTAGTCCACGTTTTATTTTTATATGAAAACACGCCCTGAAGCCAATCGCCAACCCAAATAGTTCCGGTTTTGTCAGCTGTTATGGCATTAATTGAACTTGCCAGACTAACCTCTTTCACCGGATTCCAAAGCATGCCGTCTTCACTCATATAGAGTCTGGCACCTAAAATTCCGACCCATTTTACATCTTGGTTGTCAATATAAAAAGATTGAATATAGATATTTTCAGGCCCGACAGTTTGCCATTTATTATCGACTAATTTATATAATCCATTCCAGGTAGCAACCCACATATTCTCATTTTTATCAAAACGAATTGCGCTAATATCATTTTTGGGTGAAAATGAATTTGAAATTCGATAAGTAGTCCATTTGCTTTGTGAAAAAGCAGATAATATGACACCTAAAAAAAGAATAATGATTATTTTTTTATTGGTTCTCATTTTTTCGGGGGTATTATATTCGATGCATTAAACCATTATTGTTGTGCTTTCAACCAATCCATATATTCGGTATATAATTTTGTTGAATTTTGATGCCCGGCAAATGCGGAAGTTCCGGGTTTATTCATAATCCCGAGATATTGATAGACCAAGATATTTTCAACGAATGGGGATATATCTTCCATTTGTTTTAGAATCCGGTTAAAGTCTGCCGGTATCAGTGCACTGTTATAAACATCATTTTCAAATTCAAAGATTTCCATATCAGCCCAAAGTCTTGCACGACCAGCTTTTGCATGTGCTTTATAAAGCGCCTCATAATACTTTCCGGCGTAACCTGCCTTTGTCTTCTTAACGCCTATTTCATCCTGATAAGCGACTATATCAATATCCAGATTCTCAAGTTGCCGGACATATTGATCGTCTAAACGAATTGATTTTGTTCCGTAAGGAGCTATCAGATTAATGGAATGAGGAGTCAACGACTTAGCAATTTTATTACAACTATTTACATATTTAATGGTCGTATCGTCAATTGTATTCCACAATCCCGATTCGTTTGGATAATACCATCCATAGAAGCTTTTATGATAGGAGTATTTTGCCGCGATTTCTTCCATACCTTTTTCGCGTAATTTAGCTATCCCCAAATTAGTCATTAGTTTAACCGAATTTGACCAATCGTCCCAGAAGTCATTACTTATAAAAAATTTAATTCCACAATCATCAGCCGCTGATAAAACAGCTTCCAACGGGTCGGGGCAAGTATAGTCAAAACGAGGTTGAAGCTTTGAAGGATAAAAGGTTTTTCCGCCATTTGCTACAGACATAAGAACAAGGTATTGCATACCTGTTTCACTGATTTCACGAATCTTTGTTTTCCATTGTGCTTCTGTAAATTGAGGCAGTGCGGAGTTCCAATACTTGCCTTCAGGGGCAAACATATGAGAGAATTCAAACCAAGATCCCATTATCGGTTTAATACGGGGATTTCTTTTACTTTCAGTAAAAACATTTGCCAAGGCATTATTTCCGACTAATAGAGCAGCAGATGTCAAACCACATGTTTTCAAAAAATTACGTCTATCCATATATGTCTATTGATTTATTCAATTCAAATAGCAGTTATTGAAAATGTGCACTTTTAAAAGCAAATTTAAAGAAGGGCTAAAAGATGATACGTATAATGGATTCCGGTTGAGTTTAGTTTACAAGTTAGCATAACATTTATTATTTTAGAATCCAGTCTTGAAAATCAGTTTAAGCTATTATCACAGATCACGGTCTCTGTTGAGCTCTGCTTTTCTGTTTAAATAGATGAATTTACGTCATTTTATTCCGATACAGCTAGTTTCTCCAATATTTGCCAGCATTGATAAAGTCCGCGAGGTACATGGAAACAACCTTTCCATTTTCCACCTTTAAGTTGCAAAAGCACGTCACCCTGCCTGTTCAGGTATCCGTACCATTCAGGATATTCTGTGTCTTTAAAATGAGACCAAGTGTATGTATGTATTTTTTCAAACCATGTCAGACATGCAATTGAACCGGTTAACTGGTATCCTTTCAACAGGGTAATCATAGATTCAATATGCACCCACCATAATTTCTGATCCCATTCCAGTTGCTGTAACGGGTGTCCGAGCCGATCAAGAAAATAGAATATTCCATCATGCTTTTTATCCCAACCGTACTCCACCATATTAAGGGCAATCATTGTTGCTTTTTCTATCAATTCAGGCCGTTTAAGCCTTACACCCAAGTCCATAATAAACCACATAGCTTCAATAGAATGTCCGGGATTAACCAGTCTGCCATCGAAAGAATCGGATAAAGAACCATCAGAAAGGACGTTTTCAACTACAATGCCTAATTCCGGACGATAAAAGACATCCAAGACTTCATGCAAACAAGCTTCTATTGTTTGATTCAAATAATCAGGATCCATCAGATGCTCAATTTCCAGAGCCAGATTGCAGAGTATCATAGGCAACGCAAAATTTTTCAAATCCCTGGTTCCCGAAACTGTTTTGTTCCATTTTCCTTTTGGATTATCAACTTTCGAAAGTATCTTTTCAAAAGTTTTTTTAGCTATTGTTGCATATTCTTTATTACCAGTAGCCAAGCTCAATTGCCCGAAAGCCATGGTCGCAAAGGTATAGGAAAAGATATTATAAGGTTCAATCAGAGGTAGTCCTTCGCGTGTCAGCGAAAAATACCAGTTGTAATGGCCATCATGTCCATATTTTTTGAGGAATTCGGCTCCTTTGATTGCACAATCCAGCCATTCCTGTTTCTTTTCAACTTTATTATAAAGCATTGCAAATATCCACACTTCTCGTCCCTGTAGCCAAACAAACTTATCCGTATCAAAGACACAACCTTCTCTGTCGAGACAAGTAAAATATCCTCCAAACTCTTTATCCTGTGAGTTTTCAAGCCAGAATGGCAGAACGTTATCCAATAACTCACTCTTGTATTGTTCAGCTAAGCTTTTAAAGTCCATAATCTGATTTTTATGTGATTTTACTCTTGTTTTTAGACATTTCTGTTAGTTGTCAAACGATAGGTATTTCAGCATCGTAATCGAAGAATTTTTGAACGTTAAGTATCTTTGAAAGTTTATTTTTTATACTGGAAGATGATTCTGTATTTAGAATTCTGAACCCGAAGTAAGTCATACTCAGAGAGAGACTTATTTCTCCCACAATTTTTCGATTTCCTCAAGCGATTTTCCTGTTGTTTCCGGTACAAGCTTCCAAATAATTAGGATATAGGGTACACACATGATTGCAAAAAGGATAAATGTTCCTGCCGGAGTAAAATTTTCGAGTAACCATGGAGTAAGTTGGCCAATCAAATAGGTTCCTATCCACAGAGAAAAACCTGCTATAGACATGGCCAGCCCGCGTACTTTAATCGGATACATTTCGGATAATAAAACCCAAATAACAGCACAGATTGAAATAGCACAACAAAAGATATAGGCCAAAAAGCAAACGAGCAGAAATATATTCGAAATACCCAACTCTTTTCCTTTGATAAAATAAAAGGCGATAAAAAACAACGTAATAATCATACCCGAAACTCCATAGTAAACCAGCTTTTTACGTCCAACTTTATCGATGATCATGATTGCTATAATAGTAGTAAGCATATTAACAACGCCTATAAGTACCTGATAAAACAAAGAGTTACCACCTGAAAGTCCGCTGCTCTCGAAGATGGTAGGTCCATAATAAAGAACGGCATTAACTCCCATAAACTGACCCAAAATGGCTATGGCAACTCCGATCAACACGGCCCTGAATATTCCCGGTTTAAACAATGATTTCCATTCGGATGTATTTCCTGTATGGGCTACCTGTATGGTTTGATTCATTTGACATTGAGCATCTTCATTATTTCCGTAAATACGTTTCAAAATCTTTTCTGCCGGCTTTTCACGTCTTTTCAAGATCAACCAGCGCGGACTTTCAGGAATAAAGAAGATGACAATAAAGAAGAAGAGGGCAGGCAAAGATTCCATTCCAAGCATTCCTCTCCATGCTTCCGTATGAAAAATCTTTTGTAATAAAGGATCCGTTAAGTTCGCCGATCCTTTCAACGAATAGTTCAACAGCCAATAATTTACCAGATAAGCCCCTAAGAAACCCACTGTAATGGCAAGCTGGTATAATGAAACCAAACGTCCCCGGTATTTAGACACAGAAACCTCCGAGATATAGAGAGGTGAGATAATTGAAGCTACTCCAATACCTACGCCACCCAAAATCCGATACAATACCAATTGATCAAAACTGGTTGATAGTGCACAACCGATCCCCGAAACAGAGAAAAGAATAGCTGAGACGACCATGGCTTTTTTCCTTCCAAACCGATCACTCAATACTCCGGCACTAAGTACCCCTAAAATTGACCCGACCAATGCGCATCCAACAAACCATCCTTGTTGAATTGAATTCAGTGAAAAAAGTGAAGTAACCTGAACAATAGTTCCTGAGATGACTGCGGTATCATAACCAAACAGGAAACCTCCTAATGCAGCTACTACGGACAAGAAAATAACATATGTAAAATTTACTGTTGATTTCATCCTTATTTTATTTGATTAACTAATTGTTTGCCATGATTTGCCTTCAGACAACTGTTTTAACGTGTCGCCTTCAAAAATTTAGAGAAGTTGAATTATACGTACATTTCAACCCAAATTTTCAGTTCATAAATGTTTGTTTTGTAGTCTTGTTTTAAAAACGCCACAAACATAATTAAAATATTTTATTATATATGCTCGTTTTCAGGAATATTTTTATAAACATGCTATAAAACATATTTTATTTGCTCTAACCTATATTCTTTTAATTTAAAAAGCTATTTTGTATTAATGGGCGCTACATTAACAAATAAAAGATTATATTTGCAAGTTAATCTAATTATTTTATCTATGAAGCATACATTTATTGAAGAAATAGAACTTGGTTCAAAAAACGCCTTAGTTAAAAAGAATATTATACGGTATTATATCAATAACGGAGATAATTCATTGGCAGAACTGGGAAAAGAAATGGATCTGAGCATTCCTACCGTTACAAAAATGGTAAGCGAATTAATTGAAGAAGGATTCGTGGTGGATTTTGGAAAACAAGAAACAAACGGAGGTCGCCGTCCGAATATATATGGGGTAAACCCGGACTCAGGATATTTTGTAGGCGTTGACATAAAACACTTCCGCATTAATATTGCCTTGATAAATTTCAAGGGAGAAATGATTGAATCAAAATTAAGTATTCCTTTCAGCTACGAAAACACACAGGACAGTTTTGAAAAACTATGCGTAATCATAAACGATTTTATTGATCATCTGTCTGTTCCAAAGCCAAAGATTCTTAGTACGGGCATTAATATGTCAGGGAGGATTAACGCGGAAACAGGACACAGTTACAGCCTCTATTTTTTCAGTGAAAGGCCCCTGACTGAAATCTTTCAGGAACGAATTGGGATGCACGTCACAATAGATAATGATTCCCGATCAATGGCCTACGGTGAGTTTATGAATGGTGTAGTGAATGCCGAAAAAAATATCTTATTTGTCAATGTGAGTTGGGGTCTGGGTTTGGGCATTATTATTGACGGCAGATTATATTATGGCAAGTCCGGTTTTTCGGGTGAGTTTGGTCATTTAAGTGTTTTCGATAATGAAATAATCTGTCATTGCGGCAAAAAAGGCTGCCTTGAAACGCAAGCTTCCGGCTCTTTTATTCATCGCCGGTTTTTAGAAAAGATAGCAGAAGGTAACACCTCTATCCTTCAGAAAAGAATACTAAAAGGGCATACCATTACTCAGGAGGATATAATAGATTCGGCTCTTAAAGAAGACATGCTGGCCATCGAACTGATTGAAGAAGTTGGTAATAACCTTGGAAAACAAATTGCCGGACTTATCAACTTATTTAATCCTGAATTAGTCATTATTGGCGGAGTTGTCGCACTTACCGGTGATTATTTGCTACTTCCGATAAAAAGTGCCGTCAAGAAGTATTCTCTTAACCTGGTAAGCAAAGATACATCTATAAAACTCAGTAAGCTTGGTGACAAAGCAGGAGTAATTGGCGCATGTATGCTTGCCAGAAGTAAAATGCTGGGCATGATATAGCAAATGTTTTGGATTACAGGTAAGTCTGTCGATTTATGACGTTCTATCTTGAATTAATACAACAGATATAGACGCTTAGACCGCCCAATATATTTGAAATTTCGTTGACGTTGGTTCCCTATCTGATAATACAGCAGAATGAAATAACTGATAAACAACAGATGCCAATAAAGATTTTGAATAAATCAGAAAAGAAGCAATTGGTTCATATACATATGATTGTAATAGTTTTTTTTGCTTGTAAATAATTATCAACATAGTTAATGATCAGTATTTTTGTATTGGGATGGTTTTATTCCAAATTCATCTTGAAAACATTTAGTAAAATAGCTTGTGGTTCCGAAGCCAACCATTCCGGCAACTTCAGAAACTGGCAATCCTTTTTCAAGCAATAGAGCTGCTTTTTTCAGGCGAACGGATCGTATAAACTCACTTGGAGTTTGACCAACAATGGCTGAAAGTTTTCGATATAACCCCGTCCGATCCATATATAGATCTTTACTGAGTTGTTCAACAGAATACGAAGCATTATCTATATTCTTTTCAAGATGTCGTAGGGCATCTTTTATTAATCCCTTATCTACTTTTGATGAAGTGAATATTTCCGGTTTTATGGTAATAGTATCCTTAAACAGCTTTTTGCGTTGATCTTGCTGTTCAATTAAATGCTGAATGCGGAGTAGCAGGATATTCATATTAAAAGGCTTTGGAATATAAGCATCCGCACCCGCTTCAAAGCCTTCGATTTGTGCTTTATCAGAGGTCCTGGCGGTAAGTAAAATGACTGGAATATGGGATGTTTGTATGTCTTTTTTTATACGTTGACAAAGTTCTATTCCGGACATTTCAGGCATCATTACATCCGTTATAACTAAATCAGGTTGATAACTTAACGTTTTTTCCAGTCCTTCTTTTCCGTTATTTGCTACAATGATATTGTATTTTTCCGAAAGTTCATTTTGCAGAAACGCTCTAAATTCAAAATTATCTTCAACCACAAGTATCTTTATATGTTGGTTATCAATTCTTATTTCTGTTTCCGAACAAACATCTTCTTCGGGTTGTAAATCGGTAGGTATTTGCACGATGAATGAGCTTCCTTCATTCATATGACTTTCAACCTCAATAGTCCCATTGTGTAACTGCACATATTCTTTCACTAAATGTAATCCAATACCGCTACCAGTATTAGCGACCTTCTGTTTTTTTACTTGGTAAAAACAATCAAATATTTGGCTAAGGTCAACTTCGGGAATTCCGATTCCAGTGTCGCTAACTTGTATTGTGAACGTTGTTTCTCCAAGATTTTTATATACGCTCAATCGTATTTTTCCTCCGCTAGGGGTAAATTTGATGGCATTGGAAAGCAAGTTATTTATTATCTTTTGCATTTTATCTTTATCAACGAAAACACAAATATTTTCATCTTCGCATTCAAAAACGAATTCAATACCATTATTAGTTGCCATCTCTTTAAAGGAAGAAGCTATGACTTCGAGGAAATCAGAGATATTGCAATAATTTAATTCCAAAACTTCGCCGTTCATTTCGAGTTTACGAAAATCCAGCAGCTGGTTGACAAGTTTTAGCAATTCATTTGCATTCCTGTATATTCCATTCAGTTGTTTTTTTAAATGTTCATCGTCAATCTTACTCAGTATTGCATTGAGAGGGGTTAAAATAAGAGTAAGTGGAGTTCGCAGTTCATGGCTTACGTTTGTAAAAAAAGAGTATTTTAATTCTTCAAGATCAGCTTTTTGTATCTTTTCCATTTTTTGCTTGTTCCATATGATGTAATATGCAAATGAAAAGTACAACGTGCCAAATATCAGTAATAAATAGAAGACATATGCCCAAAAAGATTTCCAAAACGGAGGGGCAATGATTACCGTTATTTCAGCATACTTGTTGCCCCAATGGCGGTTGTTGTTAGCTGCAAATACTTTCAAATGATAGGTTCCCGGCGATAAATTTGTATAGTTGGCATGGCCAACGCCATCGGTTGTTTTTATTTCGTTCCATGAATTATCCCCTCCTTCAAGTTCGTAACGGTAGTAAGTTTGTGTTGGATTAACATAGTTGAGCGCTGAGAATTCAAATCCCAAAAAGTTTTGAAAATACTTTAGATGTATTTCTGAAGTTGAACTTATAGATTGTTGCAATATCAAATTTCCATCATAATACTCATTTTGTCTGACTTCTGAACCCGAAAGAAAAAGCTTCGTCAACAAAGGAGCTGGTAATTGTTGCTCGGAAAGGTTCATCTGGCTAAGATCAATTTCATTAAGGCCGTCAAGACCACCCCATAATAGACTATTATATGAAGTTTTTAAAACGGATCGAGGTAAAAATTCAGTTTCAATTACCCCATCGAACTTGTTGTAATTAGAAAAAGAATATTGGTAAAGTCCATCCTTTAAGCTTATATCAATTCGCGAAATCCCATTGGAGGTGGAAACCCATATCCTGTTCAAGTCATCCTCAATGACAGATCGAATGCTGTTATTTATTAAGCCTTCTTTTTCGGAAAAACTTTTAGTAGTGTTATTAGCCGGGTTATATACGTTAAGCCCATCCATTGTGCCCATCCAGACTAATCCACGACTATCGGTAAACAAGCAATGGTAATGATGGCAGCTATGCTGTTGTAATCCGCTTCTCTTGTCTGGTATTGAAATTGTATTTTTGCGACAATCGTACAGAAATAAACCCTCATTGGAATAACCAAGTAGTATGTCCTTTTTAAAATCAGTCAATTGATATGCATAGCCAATGGCATGCTCTGAAGGCATTATGGCTTTTTTAAAATTCCCGGTTTGTATATCGAAAATGCCTACTCCGTTATCCGTACAAAGATATAACTGCTTATCAAAAGCTTCAAAAATGGCCAGACAGCACGCCGGGGTATTATAATGTTTTATTTTGTTATTGACTATGCAATACAGTCCATTGTTATGTGTACATAACCAAATACGTTGTTTGCTATCTTTTAAAAGCATCTCACAAATCGAATTTGTTGGAATAGTTCTAAGCTGTTCCATAGTCGCAGAACCTTTTTCTTTGAAGAACAATCCATTTTGAGTGCCTACCAAAATACATCCATCTTTTTCTGCAAAACAACGAATGCTTATTTTTTTTGTATCCGGAAGATTAAAAAGCGAATGCCCGAAATTTCGAAACTTGAATCTGTCAGGATGATAATAGAGCAACCCTCTATCTACTGTACCTACCCACAGCCCTCCTCTGTCATCGTTATACTGTGTGCTTATCTCGGTCTCAAATATCCGTCCATCCACTAAATGTAAAGGTGATAATAAACGCTTATTTTGCAGGTTGCTATCGATAACCCAAAGTCCTGCTAATGAACTAATCCAACAATTTCCTTTATCATCAATGGTTAAGGTATTCTGCCAGTAGTCGGTTTCCAAAACGCGCTCCCATTTCCGGTTCCTAACGTTAAATCGTAGCAACAGCCCAATACCATTTCCATTGCGTACCTGATAAAAATAGTTTTTATATTGAACAACAGCCAGAGTACTCGAATATTTATTGTTGCCATTAAAAGGGTCTTCGATATATAATCTTTTGTGAGTGACCATATCAAAGCAAATCATAGTTCCTGACTTATAAAACAAAAAAAGCTGATTCTTGTATACTGCAATATCGTACAGTTGATCGTTTACTCTACTTATTTTCGAAACATGGGTTAAAAAAATATTTGTTTTATTCTGGCTATTATCTCGATGAATCAGTTCATCTTTTTCGGTTACATACCAAAAGCTATGTTCTGTATCCATGAAAAAATTATTCACATGATTTTTTATTCCCTGACTTGTAAATACGCTGTCGGTATTTGGAACAAACAACTCCGTCCTAATATCGAAAAGAAAGAGTTTGTGCTGAACTTTGAGCCACAAATGATTATTATTATTATCGATATATACACGATGCCATGCTGAGAAGTCTTTTAAGAAATAGGCCTTTCGATCATCATAATGTATATAGTGAAAATTGGCTCCATCATATATATTAACTAACCCTTCGGTAATTATCACCATTCGCCCGTCAGATAATTGGCAAATGTTGCGCACGCGATTATCTGAAAGCCCGTCACTACTATTGATTGGAGAGAATACATAATTTCTCTGGGCGGTTGTATGGACAAAAACGAGTAAACAAATAAGTAATAGTATATTTTTCATTGAATAAAACTTTGCAACAAAAGTACGAAAAATGAATGATAGGCAAGAGAAGTTTTATTTTGCATGGTTATAATTCAACTAAAACGATAATTCTTACAACATATGTTGTGTTTTTATCTGAGAAAATAATCTACATTTGTACATATAATAGAATCAATAATTCATATGAAGTATAATATAATAATCGGACTTGTTTTAATGATTTCGCAAACAGTTTTTTCACAGAAAACAGCCGTTATTTCACCAAATCAAAAAATAAGCATCGGACTTTACAACACAAAAAATGCCGAATCAGGTGAATGGTATTTGCAAGTTAAGTATTCGAACAATGGCAAAACATGCGAGACGATGCCTCAAATCTCATTAGGGCTTACACGTGCCGATCAGGATTTCTCGAAAGAACTGAAATTTCTGAAAGCTGGAAAACCATTACTGATAAATGAAAAATACGCCGTCAAGCATGGTAAACGGTCTCAATGCAGTAATTCAGCCAATGAAACTGTATTTTCTTTTGAGAATCCAGGTAAAGCAAAATTAAATGTAATTATCCGGGCATATAATGATGGTGTTGCATTTCGTTATGAATTTCCGGAAAAAGAAGGTTCATTTGTTATAAATGATGAGTTGACGGTTTATTCAATACAAGATAGTACCAAAAGATGGATGGAGAAGTTTAATCCAGCCAATGAAGGTCTTTATTCTACCATGAAAGATGGAAATGCCCAACAAGACTGGGCTTATCCGGCTCTTTTCAATACACCCGATAAAGAATGTTGGTACTTGATACATGAAGCAGATTTGGGGAGGAATTATTGTGGAACAAAACTGTCCAATGCCGTTGATAAATCGAAATATAAAATTACTTTTCCCGATCAATGGAACGGGAGAGGGCAGGGGGAGTCAAAACCAACCATTACTCTCCCCTGGAAATCGCCATGGCGGGTAATAATTATAGGCAGTCTTGCCGATATTGTTGAATCTACGTTGGTTGATGATGTGGCTACACCTTCAGTTGTTTCTAAAACAGACTGGATTAAGCCCGGGATTGTTTCATGGAATTACTGGTCGAACAACCATGGAACAAAAGACTTCAAAACAGTGTGCAAATTTGCCGATTTAGCCGCCTCTATGGGTTGGCCATACACCTTACTCGATTGGGAATGGGATGCTATGGGCAATGGAGGTCAGTTGGAAGATGCATTAAAGTATATTCATTCATTAGGTGTAAAACCATTAATGTGGTATAATTCAGGAGGAAATCATACTTGGGTTTCTGCTACTCCAAAAGATCGGATGCTGACTCATACTAATCGGTTGGAAGAGTTTGCCAAACTAAAAAAAATGGGTGTTGCAGGTGTGAAAATTGACTTTTTCGAAAGCGAAAAACAAAATATGATTCAGTATTATCTCGATATTTTGGACGATGCCGCCAAATTTGAGATGATGATTTATTTTCACGGTTGCTTAGTCCCTCGCGGTTGGGCTCGTACATATCCTCAACTGATGACATACGAAGGAGTCCGTGGAGCCGAATGGTACAACAACGGGCCTGAATTTACCACAACAGCTCCAGAGCATAATACTATTTTGCCATTTACACGAAATGTGGTAGGTGCTATGGATTATACTCCTGTAACCTTTACTAATTCTCAATTTCCGCATATTACTTCATACGGACATGAGCTTGCACTCAGTGTAGTATTCGAGTCAGGGTTTCAACATATGGCCGACCGCCCGGAGGGCTATTACGATTTGCCGGATGCTGCTAAACATTTTCTTATGGAAGTGCCCAATGCTTGGGACGATACTAAATTAATTGATGGGTATCCCGGAAAAGATGTGATTATTGCCCGCAGGAAAGGCAATGCATGGTATATTGGGGGTATTGGCTCAGAAAAATACCCTAGTAATAAAGTGCTTACATTTAATTATTTACCAGATGGTGTGAAATACAAACTTACATTAATAGCAGATGGTGAACATGATAAAAAACTTGTTACACAATATCTGGTAGTTGATCAATCGAGTACAATAAATGTAAGATTACTGGGAAGGGGCGGTTTTGTCGCTTCCCTGAAACCGATTCAGTAGTTGACATAGAATTGAATATTGTTCGTAAAATAACATATTCGAACAGTTAGTTGGTTCCCCTTTGGGAAAAATCGATACATCATTTACTAATACTATTTTTACAAATAAACATCTCAATAATTATATACCAATGAAAAAAATTACTTTCTTAACATTTATTATTTTTTACTTTTTCCCAATAAGTTGGATTTGCGCTCAATCCACCACTGGAGCACCAATTCCTCCAGAAATAGAAAATCCCGAATTACTTGGGATAAACAAAGAACCTTATCACGCCACTTTAATGCCTTATGCCAATTTGCAGGAGGCTTTGGTTGCTAAACGACATGCTTCATCGCTTTGTCAAAGTTTGAACGGATTGTGGAAATTCAACTGGGTTCCAACGCCAGAAAAACGTCCGGTTGATTTTTATAAGTCAGATTACGATGTTTCGGGTTGGAAAGAAATTCCGGTGCCTTCCAACTGGGAAGTACAAGGATATGGAACGCCATTTTACCGCAACAATGGTTATACTATTAAAAAAGATTTTCCACATGTGATGAGTGAACCGGATAAAATATATACTTCATTCATTGAACGTAATCCGATAGGAAGTTACCGTAGAGAATTTACTATTCCTACCGAATGGATGGGGCGTCGCAATTTCATCACGTTCGATGGTGTTGATTGTGCTTTCTTTTTGTGGGTTAATGGAGAAAAAGTAGGCTTTAGCGTAAACAGCCGTAATGCTGCCGATTTTGACCTCACCAAATATCTAAAACCCGGAAAAAACATGATAGCTGTAGAGGTTTATCAATACAGTTCAGGTACTTGGTTGGAAGATCAAGACATGTGGCGTCTGCACGGAATTTTCCGTAATGTAACGCTTTGGAGTGCACCACAAGTGCATATTCGCGACTTTTTTGTAAAAACGGATTTGGACAAAGACTACAAAGATGCAACGTTAGATGTAACAGCCAAAATAAAAAATTATGCTAACAAAACAGCCAAAGCTCAAACATTCACAGCTACGCTTTACGACAAAGATGGCAAAGAAATAGCCAAAGGCAGTTCAATCGGTACATTGCTCAAAGCCAATCAGGAAGAGGCATTGAATGTAAAAATACAAGTGACTAATCCGCAGAAATGGACGGCTGAAACTCCGAATTTATATACAGTTGTTCTGACAAATTCCGAAGGCGAGATTTTATCAAAGAAAATTGGTTTTCGAAAAATAGAAATCAAAGGACGGATTTTTATGGTAAACGGTGTTCCAATCAAACTGAAAGGTGTAAACCGTCACGAACATTGGTCTGAAGTGGGTCATGCTATTACAGAAGAGCAAATGATCAAAGATCTTGAAGTTATAAAGCAAGGGAACTGTAATCATGTCCGTACTTGCCATTATTCCGATGATCCTCGTTGGTACGAATTGTGCGACGAATATGGTATCTGGCTGGTTGCCGAAGCGAATTGTGAGTGCCACGGCTACGACAGACGCTTTGATGAAGAACCAACGATGAAAGCTGCCATCATTGATAGGAATGTGGCCAATGTTGAAAATTTCAAGAACAGTCCTTCGGTGATTATTTGGTCGCTCGGAAATGAATGTGGTGGTGTAGGATCCAACTTTGTTGCAGCAATGAACACAGTTAAGTCTATTGACCCGACTCGTTTTGTGCATTATGAGCGATTTGGAACCGGTAAAAACAATCCTGCCGATCTGGATGGTCGTATGTATGGTACTGCTCAGGATTATGCGCGCACTGCTCAGGATAAAAGTCTAACTAAGCCTTTTTATATATGCGAATTCGTTCATGCCATGTTCAATTCAATGGGTTCACTTGATGAGTATTCGGAAGTATTTGATAACAATCCTGAAATTTTAGGTGGTGCGATATGGGAATTTCAGGATCAGGCATTGTGGAACAAGCGCGACCCGAATCACCCGATTCTGGCTTATGGAGGCGGTTTTGGTGAAACTCCGAATGATCATTATTTTATCCATAAAGGAGTAGTGTCTTACGACCGTTCTACCGAAGGAAATAAAGTAAAACCGCATTATCCCGAAATGAAAAAAGCATTTCAATGGATTAATACCGAGCTCACCGATCCTGTGAATGGAGGTATTCAAATTAAAAATAAATATCAATTTATTTCTCTGGATGGTTTTGATGCCACATGGAGCTTGACAGAAAACGGGCAAGAGATTGGTAACGGAAAAATAAGAATGCGTTCCATCTGGTGGGGGAAAGGACTTTATGAGGCAAATATTCCCTATAAAATCGAGCATCCTAAAACTGGAGCTGAATATTTTCTGCGTATTTCGTACAAGCTAAAGGATAAGGCACTTTGGGCTGATAAAGGTTTTGAAGTCGCAACCGAGCAGTTTAGACTTCCTATCAATACACCCCCAGTGATAGAACCAAAAGTCACCCAATCGGTGAAACTGGTTCAAAATTCTCAATCGGCAATTATTTCGGGGAAAAATTTTTCAGTAAGCTTCGACAAGAAAACAGGCTTCATGAGTCAGTTGACAAAAAATGGTGTTAATCTGTTGGTTGCAGATGGTGCACCTAAATTACACTTGTGGCGTGCGGCTCATCGTACCGATGACGACTGGGCTTATCAACAATGGGAAAAATTTGGTGTAAATGCTCTTAAATACTCTTTGGTCGATTTTAAAGTAGAAACTATAGACAATTATTCTGTTAGAATTATTTCAACAACAAAAGCCGATGGAAAAGATGGTTTTGGAGTTTATCATACGGCTACCTATTTGGTAAAAGGAGATGGCTCGATTAAGGTTGACAATCAGGTTCAATTTGTTGGTTTCCGTATCAATCTTGCTCGAATTGGTGTGCGAATGTTGCTCGACAAAAAGCTCGACCGCATGACGTTCTTTGGCCGTGGTCCATTCGAAAACTATTCAGATCGCAAAAGTGCTGCCGAAGTTGGCGTATATGAATTGGGCGTAAATGAACAATATGAATACGAAAAACCTATGGAACGTGGTAACCATGAAGAAGTACGTTGGGCTAAACTAAGCGGCAGCAGTATGCCTTCGTTGATGGTGAAAGCCGATGAAAAACTGATGCAGGTAGCTGCACTTCCTCATACCGATGGGCAAATGCAGTCGGTAGAGTATAAAATTGATTTGCCTGCCAGCACTTCAACGGTATTCTGTATTTCAACCAAAACTATGGGCGTTGGTTCTGGTAGTTGCGGTCCCCGGCCACTTGAAAAATTCCAAGTGTTTGCAGACCAAACTACTTTTACATACACGATTGACTTGTTAGATGTTAAATAATATGTTTATCGTTAGAAGTAAGCTATTTATCGTTGTTTCGTTGTTTTTTGCAGCAATTAATTTGCCTCTTGCATGTATTGCACAAAATCCAATCATTCAGACCGTTTATACCACAGACCCGGCTCCAATGGTGTATAATGATACTATATACCTTTACACCGGACACGATGAAAATAACTCAACATGGTATGTTATGAAGGACTGGAGATGTTATTCCTCAACTGACATGGTTAACTGGACCGATCATGGATCACCACTGTCGCTGGAAACTTTTAGTTGGGCAAAAAGTGATGCATGGGCCGGGCAGTGCGTTCCCCGAAATGGAAAGTTTTACTGGTATGTACCTGTTACTAAAAAAACAGGTGGGTCTGCAATAGGTGTTGCAGTTTCAACCAGTCCGACCGGACCTTTTGTCGATGCTTTGGGCTCTCCGTTGATAGCCAATAGTGAGATTGATCCAACAGTTTTTATTGATGATGATGGTCAAGCCTATTTGTATTGGGGAAATCCCGATCTTTACTATGTGAAACTGAATGAAAATATGATTTCCTACTCAGATGCAATTGTAAAAGTACCTCTTACCCAAGCTGGATTTGGAGTTAGGACAGGCGATGCGACCCGAATAACACAATTTGAAGAAGCTCCATGGTTATGTAAACGGAACAACTTATATTACATGCTGTATGCTGCTGGTGGCATCCCCGAACATATTGGTTATTCTACAAGCCCCAGTCCTATTGGTCCATGGACTTACCAAGGCACAATTATGCCTGCACAAGGAGGGTCTTTTACTAATCATGAGGGGATAACTGATTTTAAAGGGAAGTCATATTTTTTCTATCATAATGGTGCTTTACCCGGTGGCGGAGGTTTTGACCGTTCGGTATGCGTTGAGGAATTTACCTACAATGCTGATGGGACAATACCAATGTTTAATATGACATCGGGAGTAAAAGGGGTTGGTAATCTGAACCCTTATAGCAGAAATGAGTTTGAAACTATAGCATGGGAATCGGGTGTTGAAACGAACAAAAGCAATAAAGCAGGAGTCTATGTAACTGATATTAATAATGATGATTATATAAAAGTGAGAGGTGTAGATTTCGGCTCTTTGGGTGCAGGTACATTTACAGCAAATATAGCTTGTTCTTTTACAGGAGGAACCATTGAGTTGCACCTCGATAATACTGCTGGCTCATTAATAGGAACATTACCCGTGTGTTATACAGGTGGAGAGGATGTGTGGAAAACCGAGACAACAAATATATCAGGTGCGTCAGGCATTCATGACCTTTACTTTGTATTCAAGGGTCAAGCGGTAGGTAGTCTCTTTAATGCAGATTATTGGAAGTTTGAGAAAATGAGCACAGTTCATGAACTTGTTGCAATTAATGCAACTGTGGATTGCTCAAAAATTGATACTATTTCAGGCATGAATATTGCCAAAATGAAAGTTAGATCCATTTATGCAGATGGAACAAGTGAAGATGTTACTAAACTGGCAACAGTTGTACCCGATAAAGAAGGTATTGTTACAATTGCACACGATTCAATAATCGGCATTAACTATAGCCCAGTCAATATAAATGTAAATTACGGAGGAAAAACGGATGTCCTGAGTTTATCTGTGAAAGATAAGATAGGCGAACTTACTGTGAAAAAACTTACTACCGATTCAAGCAATGTAACATTGATAAAAGGTAGTACTTTATCTTTTACGATAATAGCAACTTATGCAGATGGACATATTGAAGATGTTACCCAGATTGCTGACTATACTAATACGCATCCCGAAGTTGCTTTGGTGACCAAAGGTTTGATAACAGCTAAAACAAAAGGCTCAACCGATTTTATAATTAGTTTTAAAGGGGGCAAAGGTGAGGCTGTAACAACGCTAATCAATGTTGATGTTGAAAATCCTAGCCCATATATAAGAAACGAAGCTGAGAATTTTAATACTCAATCAGGAATTCAATCAGAAACTTGCACCGATACAGGTGGTGGAAGTGATATTGGTTTTATTGAAAACGGTGATTGGATCAGAATAAATGATTTGGACTTTGGAGCCGGTGCGGCATCCTTTAATGCCCGAGCAGCTTCGGCAGGATCAGGAGGAAAAATAGAAATTCGCCTTGATAGTCTCGCTGGTACACTTGCCGGAACTTGTAATATTCCAGTTACCGGAGGCTGGCAAACATGGCTTACTGAATCGTGTATAGTGGCTGGTATTACAGGTATTCACGACATCTATCTGAAATTTACAGGAAGTGGCGGTTACTTGTTCAACCTCAACTGGTTTAATTTCGTATCTGGTACAACCTCTTTGAATAATCTCGCCGACCGACCGGCAATATCAGTCATATCGCTTAATCATAAAAAGTATCTCAAAGGCACTCTGGCTGGGGACATTATATCTATCTATAATATCTATGGACAGAAAATATCAACTTATAAATCTACTTCCGATTTAGAGTTGATTAATAGTTATTCTAAAATAGCAATAATAGAGGTATTATCGGGTAAAACACGTTTTGCGGTTAAGGTGGTATTTTAGTTTTGCTACTTAAAAGGTAAAGTTTAGGAAATGAAATGCAATTTTATTTCCTCTAATCAATAACTGTTAAAATATGCAAAGCAGATACAGTTTCACAATCAATAGTTACAAGTAAATAGTCACTATTACCGAATATCTGAAAGCTCTTTCCAAAGCAGTTGAAATTTATATTGTATGAATATTAATAGTATTGGAAAGGCGTAGCATTAAATATTCGTAATTGCTTAAAGATATATGTAAAAAAATCACATGAAATAAAATATCAAATAAGAAAGCATAAATGAAAACAACAATTATCATTAGATTAGCTGCCATTGCTGGTCTTATAATCATTTCCAGCCTAATCGGGATTGGTCAGCTATCTGCTCAAACAGTATGGCTTGATCAGTTGGATCTTAGTACAGCGACACAAGGCTATGGTATTCCTATGAAGAATAAATCAATTGATGGTAAATTACTTACTATAGCAGGTAAGAGTTTTGAGCGTGGATTTGGAAGCCATTCCGAGAGTTCGTTAACTATTTTGCTTGAAGGAAAAGCAACTTTATTTACGGCTCAGGTTGGTATAGACGATGAAGTAAAAGGCCATGAACCAGCAGCTGAATTTGTTGTATATGGTGATAACAAAAAATTATGGTCGAGCGGAGTAATGCATTTAGGTGATGCTGCTATACCTTGCTCTGTAAAGCTTGATGGGGTTAAAAAACTTGAATTGGTAGTAACTGATGGAGGTAATGGAAATTATTACGACCACGTTGACTGGGTTGATGCAAGATTTGAAACGGCACAAGTAAACACATTTAAAACCTACAGTCCAATAGCAACTGAGCCCTATATCCTCACTCCGGCTCCTCGGGCTGAGCCTAAAATTACAGGAGCAAAAGTTTTTGGAGTACGTCCTAACTCACCATTTCAATTCCTTGTAACAGCTACGGGTGACAGACCAATGGTTTTTTCGGCTACCGGATTGCCTAAAGGATTAAAAATTAATACTCAAACCGGTTTGATTACCGGTAAACTTTTAAAAGCCGGAACTTATGTTGTTACATTGGAAGCTCAAAATACAAAAGGCAAGGATCAAAAGAAAATGCGATTGGAATGTGGTAACCGGATTGCTCTTACTCCGCCTATGGGATGGAACAGCTGGAACTGTTTTGCTAACGAGGTTTCATCCGATAAGGTAAAAAGGGCAGCCGATGCCATGGTAAAAAGCGGACTTATTAATCACGGTTGGACTTACATAAATATCGACGATTTCTGGGAAAATAACCGTGATTCCAAAGACCAGTCGATACGTGGCAAGTTTCGTGACGAGGCTGGTAACATTGTTCCTAACTTACGTTTTTCAGATATGAAAGGACTTGCTGATTATGTACATGGTCTTGGCTTAAAAATTGGACTTTATTCTAGCCCTGGTCCATGGACATGTGGCGGTTGTGCAGGAAGCTACAGTTATGAAAAACTAGATGCGGAAAGTTATGCCAAATGGGGCTTTGACTATCTGAAATACGATTGGTGCAGTTATGGAAATGTAATTGATGGATTACCAAACAACGACCCAACTAAAGTATCGTCTTTGTCGTACAATGGAGGTAATGAACTGAATACTGCTATGAAACCATTTAAGGTGATGGGCGAGTATCTTCGCCAACAGCCTCGCGACATTGTATTTAGCGTATGTCAGTACGGTATGTCTGATGTGTGGAAATGGGGTGGTTCTGTTAATGGAAATTGCTGGCGTACCACAAATGATATCACCGACACCTGGGTGAGCGTAAAAAATATAGCACTTGATCAGGATAAATCTGCAGCTTATGCAAAACCCGGCAATTGGAACGATCCCGATATGCTTGTGGTTGGCCAAGTAGGTTGGGGAAATCCACACCCAAGCAAGCTTAAACCCGATGAACAATATCTTCATATTAGTCTTTGGAGTTTATTTGCTGCACCGCTTCTTATTGGTTGTGATATGGAAAAATTAGATGATTTTACATTGAATCTGCTAACTAACGATGAAGTTATTGAAATCAATCAAGATCCACTAGGTAAACAGGCTACATGTATACAAACAATAGGAGAGCTTCGTATTTACGTGAAAGAGCTTGAAGATGGCAGTCGAGCAGTCGGTTTTTGTAACTTTGGTACTGATAAAGTAGAACTTTCCTACAAGGATTTCGAAAAAATTGGTCTTAACGGAAAACTCAACGTACGAGATGTTTGGAGACAGAAGAATGTCAGTAATATAGACACCAAAACAGGCGATCTATTGCTTAATGTACCTGCACACGGGGTGCTACTATACAAACTTTCGGCAGCTAAATAGATCTTTAGATATTGAAATAAAACAAATTTTTAAGTAAGAAGTCAAGGAGCAATTCTTCGATTAAAAAATTTTCTTTGGACTTGAAGCGGTGCTCTTTGATCAACCATCGAGCTTGATTGGTGATGAATCGGTGCAGAATCATCACCAATTGATACCGAAGCATGATACAACGGTGCTCTTGCATCACTCTTTCATTCTGTTGTATTACCAATGAAGACTGTTTGGTCCCCTATTGACGCCGATTCTTCAATCTTAGCTATTCACGGTTGACTAAAGAAGCTCGATGACTGACCAAAGAGTGTCACTCGGTGATGAATTGATATCACTTTTTGCTTTAAATAGAAATAAGCAGAAAAGGAATAATGTATAAGTAGACTAAACTAAATTGAAGAGTATACATCCTATTCTGACCATTACATATATAGAAATAGTACAATATGAAATACAAAATGTTGAATAAATTAGTTTCCATTACAGTTTTGACTGTAATGCTGCCTTTTATGAGTAAGGCACAAAATCCTATAGTTCAAACCAATTATACTGCTGATCCGGCACCTATGATTTATAACGGCACTGTGTATCTTTATACTTCTCATGATGAGGATAATACGGTAAAGAATTTTTTTACAATGAATGACTGGCGTTGCTATTCGTCAACTGACATGGTGAACTGGACAGACCATGGTCCGATTTTGTCGTATAAGGTTTTTGAATGGTCGCGTGGCGATGCTTGGGCTGGGCAGTGCATATTCCGGAACGGCAAGTTTTATTATTATTTGCCGGTAAATCAAAAAAACGGTGGAAATGCCATAGGAGTTGCAGTATCTGACAGTCCGACAGGGCCTTTTAAAGATGCACTTGGTAAACCATTGTTAGTTGGTTATGGGTATATCGATCCGACTGTATTTATCGACGATGACGGTCAAGCCTATTTATATTGGGGAAATCCTAACCTCTGGCATGTGAAGCTTAATGAAGACATGGTTTCTTATAATCAAGAGTTTGGCATTGTAAAGGAAGATTTGAATGCTGAAAATTTTGGATATCGCTCAAAAAAAATTGATAATCGGACATCATCTTATGAAGAAGGCCCTTGGTTGTTTAAACGTAATAGTTTGTATTACTTGGTGTATCCTGCCGGTGGTGTCCCTGAGCATTTGGCGTATTCGACTGCAAAAAGTATTACAGGTCCATGGAGTTATGGCGATACCATTATGCATGTTATAAAAGAAGGCGGAGCATTTACTAACCATCCGGGTTATATCGAATTTAAAGGAAAGTCTTATCTCTTTTACCACAATGCAGCCTTGCCCGGTGGCGGTGGATTTAAACGCTCGGTTTGTATTGAGCCGTTTAAATTTAATACCGATGGTTCAATCCCATTAATTTCATCAACAAAAGAAGGTGTTACAGAAAGCGCATCCAATTTAAACCCTTATAAAAGAGTAGAAGCCGAAACAATTGGTTGGGAAGAAGGCATTGAAACTGCTAAAGATAATAAAACAGGTGTTTATGTTACCGACATTAGCAATGGTGATTACATCAAAGTACGTAGTGTCGATTTTGATAAAGGTGCAAAATCGTTTGATGCAAACGTAGCATCGGTCACAGATGGAGGAAGTATTGAAATCCACGTAGATGGTCCAATAGGAACATTGCTAGGAACTTGCGTTGTAAAATCCACTGGTGGTGCAACAAACTGGACAGTTCAATCGTGCAAGGTTAATAAAATAAAAGGCGTACACGATATATACTTTTTGTTTAAAGGTAGTAATGCTATATTGTTTAATTTTGATTGGTGGAAGTTTAATAACTAATAGATAATTAACTCTTAAAAAATACTATTTAGATGAAGAAATACTTAGTTTTAGTTCTCATTGCAATGACCCTTTGTGGTGTTTGCCGCGCCGAAAATCCGATTGTTCAAACACATTTTGGTCCTGATCCGGCACCAATGGTCTATAAAAGTACCCTCTATGCATATGTTGGGGATGATATTCCTGGCTTTGATTTTTACTACATGACTAAATGGCGGGTATTATCCACTACTGATATGGTAAACTGGACAGATTATGGAACACCTATTTCGTTGGAATCCTTCAAATGGGCGCGCGATCGTGCCTGGGCTGCTCAATGCATCGAACGTAACGGTAAATTCTATTGGTACATCTGTGCTCAAAGTACAAAAAACGATATGGCCATTGGCGTGGCAGTTTCTGATTCGCCAACAGGCCCATTTAAAGATGCACTAGGAAAGCCATTGATTATTAACGGAAGCTGGTCTAATATTGATCCGACCGTATGGATAGACGATGACGGACAGGCTTACCTTTATTGGGGAAACAGTAGTCTGTTTTACGTAAAGCTGAATAAAGACATGATTTCTTATTCAGGTGATATTGTTACTGTCCCGATTTCTGTTGAATCTTTCGGTGGTGCAAGGGGAAACAAAAGTATTGAAAATCCTAATAAAGATATGTATGTTGAAGGTCCCTGGTTTTACAAACGGAATAACATTTACTATATGATGTACGCAGGAATGGGAAAGGGAGGAGAAAGCCTTTCGTATTCGACAAGTAATGGTCCTACCGGCCCATGGAAATATCAGGGGAAAATCATGGAGAATCAAAAAACTAATAGCTTTACCAATCATGGCGGAATTATTGATTATAAAGGAAACTCTTATCTTTTCTACCATACAGGATTGCTACCGGGAGGAGGAAGTTATGGACGAGCTGCTTGTGTGGAACAATTCATGTACAATCCTGACGGAACTATCCCTTCGGTTTCTATATCCAAAGAAGGGCCTAAACCTATAGGCGAAATTAATCCGTACAAGCGTGTTGAAGCAGAAACGATGGCTTGGTCGCAAAAATGTTCTATATCTCAAAATGAAAAAATTGGGGTCTATGTTTCTGCCACTCGTTTGAAAGGTTATACAAAAGTGCGCGAAGTAAATTTTGGCAATCAATCACCCAAATCATTTTTTGCCTCGTTGGCAGCAGGAGTTGATGGTGGCATTTTGGAAGTTCGTCTTGATAGCGTATCGGGCTCAATTATATCATCTATTCAACTGCCTCGTACAGGAGGATGGGATGAATTCAAAACATTTACTTCGAAACTAAAGCAAGAAGTGACTGGAAAACACGATGTTTACTTCTCTTTCAGTGGACAAAACATAACTGCCGGACGTGAATTATTCAACTTTGACTGGTGGAAATTTCAATAATAAAAATCAATAATCAAAAAAATGTCACGTATAAAAAGTTTAAATTTAGCCTTGTTTTTCGTTTTTGTTGGAGCTTTATCGGGCAGTTCAATTGTTAAAGGTGCTTTGCCATCAAGCGAATTACTTGCTCACTGGAGCTTTGAACAGGTCAAACATCTTAAAGGCGATTCCATCTCAATCTCATTAGTCGGTCAGCCATTAACAGCCGGAGCCCGCGGACCAATAGAACCACAGCCATTTGTGTTTGATGAATCAGGTAAAGGTAATTTCCTTCAAGTGCGGGGCGGCACGCCTTCACCAAATGTATTTTCCGATAATGTTCCGACGGCTCAGTTAAATGGGAAGCCGAACACCCGCTCGCTTATCTTGAAAAACAGTGAGTATGTGTTGACATTAGATCGTCCATTGGCTTATTATGACATGCAAAAAAGCTGGTCAATAGAAGCCAGTTTGAAATGTAACTTGCTTGGGACAGAACAGGTTTTTCTCTGCAAGGAAGGAACGAAAGGTCAATTGACAGGTGATGTTTCCATTGGTTTTGATAATATGTATAAAAAATACTTTGTTGAGGTGACTTGTGCTGACGGTGTAGCTCGTCGTATTGTAGCAGGAAATGAAGTAGAAGCGGGCAAGTGGTATGATGTTCGCGCTCTAGCTGATTATGACTCAAAAAAAGGTCAGACTCTACTTCGCTTTGAAGTGAAACTCTCAGGTGAAGCTAACTTCGGAAAGTCCTCTATAATTACCTTCAAAGGTTCGGCACTGAATCGCAATGCTGGCATGTGGGTAATAGGACGTGGATTTCCGGGAGGCTTTCCCAATAGTCTTCAGGTACTTGATGGGGGAATAGATGAGGTGAAAATTTCTGGTGAGGCATTGCCTCGTGTCCCTGGTCAAAATCCGCTTTTTACAGATTTCTTTACTGCTGATCCGGCAATGACAGTTATAGGTAATACTGTTTATGCCTACGTAGGTCAAGATGCTGCTTCCGTTGGTGGATGGTTTAACATGCCAAGTTGGCTTTGTTATTCTACAACAGACATGAAAAACTGGACTGCACATGGTCCTGTTTTGGCTGCTAAAGATTTTGTCAATGCGAATATCGGGTCATCCTGGGCGGCACAAGTGGTGGAAAAAGATGGTAAGTACTATGATTATGTAACATTGGATGGGAAAAATGGACATTTTATCACTGTTGCTGTCAGTGATAGTCCAACAGGTCCTTTTAAAGAAGCACTTCCAGGTAACCCCCTTATTACCGATGACATGACCACAGATTCACACAGGGCAAATTCTGACATCGACCCAACGATCTTTATCGATACTGACGGCACACCATGGATGGCCTGGGGTAATGGCGACTGTTATATGGTAAAGCTAAAGCGTAATATGGTTGAAATCGATGGCCCTGTTACTAAAGTTCCATTCAGAAATTATTCTGAGGGTCCATGGCTTTTCAAACGTGGTGATCTCTATTACATGGTCTATGCTGCCGACGCCCCGGGTGTACAGGCAGAACAAATTGCCTACTCCAGTGCAAAAAAAATTACCGGTCCATGGACCTATGGGGGCTTACTAACCGGTCCGGCAAAGTATGGTTTCACGATTCATCCATCGGTCATAGAGTTCAAAAATCAATGGTATTTCTTCTATCACGATGGTTCTTACACCTTGAACGGAACACCCGGTGGTGATTGCAGACGTCAGGTGTGTGCTGAATACCTTTATTTTAACCCGGATGGAAGTATTAAACCAATCACCTTGACAACTGAAGGCGTTAGCGTTCCAGCGAAAAAATAAGAATCAAAAATAAACAATATGAAGTTGAGTCAGGGTCATCTACTTGTCTTTGATTAACAGTATTTTATTATAAAAATAGCACCTGCTTTTATAATAAAATACATATAAAACCGTAATTGTATGAAATGTTATATTTTCTTATTAGCCAATATTTTATTTTTTAGCTTATACTTGCCTGCACAGGTTTCTGTTGCCGGGTTTGGAAGTAAAAGCATGGCTACCCGTGATCCCAATTTTCATATCTATATATGCTTCGGACAGTCAAATATGGAAGGAAATGCTGCTGTTACGCCTGAAGACAAAACGGGAGTCAATAGTCGTTTTCAGGTATTGACGGTAGCTCCCGATGATTTTCAGCATCTGGGCAGGTCTGTGGGCAACTGGTATGCGGCAATACCGCCTTTGTGTCGCTGGGATACGGGACTAACCCCCGCCGATTATTTCGGTCGCACATTGGTTGATAGTCTTGCCGACAGCATTAAAATAGGTGTAATAGTCATTGCCATGGGAGGTAGCGGTATTGATGCATTCGATAAGGAAAATTACAAACAATACTACGAAAATGCCGATGCATGGCAGAAGGGTTTAATGAACATCTATGGTGGCAATCCCTACGCTAAGATTATTGAAATGGCTAAGATTGCACAGCAAGTAGGTGTCATTAAAGGAATATTGTTACATCAGGGTGAATCGAACAACATGCAAACTGATTGGCCACTAAAAGTAAAAAAGATTTATAACAATATGCTGGAAGATCTGAATATTGAACCAAATTCCATTCCACTACTTGCTGGCGAGATGCTTCATCAGGATCAAGGTGGAATTTGTTGGGGTATGAATAGTATCATTGCCAAGCTACCATATAGTATTCCTAACTCGTATGCTATTTCTTCGGAAGGATGCAGTGGTAACGGTACGGATGGTTTTCATTTCTCTACCATAGGTGCGCGTGAGCTAGGAAAACGGTACGGACTTCAGATGTTATCGTTATTGAAAACTTACACAACCAAAGAGGGTCAGACTGTTGATCATTTAGCCATCGAAAAGACTGATTTCACAATGCTTCCAGGCTCTATTATGAAAATTCCACTTACAGCAGTTTTTGTTGATGGTCATACACAAGACATCGGCTATAAAGCCATTTACGAAAACAGTAATCAAGATGCAGTACGGATAACTAATGGTTTCATAGAAACGATAAAAGATGGTGCCGCCTCCATAACTGCAAGTTACAAAGGTGCATTCGGGATACAAAAACAAGTTACATTGCATGTTACCTCAACTTCATTCCCTTTGACTAATGAGCTGTTTAATCCGTCAATATGCTCAACCGGTGCTTTTAACGAGACAACGAAAACACTTCGAACTGGTCTATATGGCTTTGGAGGATGGGTTTACAATAATGGTGTAGACTTGTCTGCTTACAAATATTTGGTTGTTAAGGTAGACTCGACCAATACAAGTGGTGCTTCATTAAGACTTTTTGATGAGAATAATTATTGGACTGGATGTGCAACGTATGATTTTGGGACAGAGAAACAAATTAACGTTGATCTTGCATCCATGTATAGATCGGGTACTACGACAAAGGTTGATCCCAGTCATTTGTATATAATTGGAACGTGGTCTAATGGTGGTTCTGATATAGTCTTTAGTGACGTTTATCTCACCAATAATACGGACTATTCTAAATTGACAGCCTTGGAAAATGTTTCAAATACACAAATAAGTGGAAATGATATAGTCGATGTGTACAATATCATGGGAATGAAGATTCAGTCCCAAATAAAGCGAAGTGAGGTTAATAAAAAATTTCTAACAGGATTATATATTGTTGGAAGAAAAAAAGTAATGGTTGTGAATAACCATTAGAGACCAATTTGGTTCTCTTTGCTTATTAAAAAAAGAAATATCAGTAAATAATCGTATCGAAAAAGCTTTTAGTTGTATAAATGAAAATAATAAAGTAATCATGAAAAAAAATGAATTTCCAAAAATCACTATTTGTGTTGCAATTATTGTTGTAATGGCTTTTGGTGTGAAATGCTATGCCGACAATCCTATAATTCAAACAAAATATACAGCGGATCCAGCTCCGATGGTTTACAAAGACACGGTCTTTCTTTATACCGGTCATGACGAAGATGATGCAACAGGTTTTAAAATGTTCAACTGGATGCTCTATACCTCGACAGATATGGTGAATTGGACCGATCATGGAATTATCGGGAGTGTCAAAGAACCCAATAAAACATTCAGTTGGGCTGATGGTCATAGTGCATGGGCTCCACAATGTATTGCTCGAAACGGAAAGTTTTATTTTTATTGCCCTACAATTTACCAGGGGAAGATGGCAATTGGGGTAGCGGTATCGGCTAGTCCGTATGGCTCATTTAAAGATGCTTTGGGCAAACCTTTAATTTCTCGTTCCAATCCGGGTGATTACGACCCTACTGTATTCGTCGATGATGATGGGCAAGCCTATCTTTACTGGGGAGGGAATGGTCCCTGTTATTATGCAAAATTGAATGAAGATATGATTTCTATTTCGGGAGATATACAAGTTGCATCTATCGACTTTACGGGGACACCACCCGAAGCATCTTACACAGAAGGTCCGTGGTTATGGAAGGCGAATAACCATTATTATTTGGGCTGGGCATCCCGTTGTTGTCCTGAAGGCATTGGATATGCTATGAGCGATAGTCCTACCGGACCGTGGAAGTGCAAGGGTACCATAATGGATCCGGACGGACGATCATCCGGAAACCACCCAGGAATAATTAATTATAAAGGCAATTCATACGTTTTTGGTTTTAATTATGCACTCTTGTGGGCTAAGTTCACTACTCATTGGGAAAGACGTTCAATATGTCTGGAAAAAATGACCTATAATCCTGATGGCACCATTCAGAAACTTCCATTCTGGTCCACCACAGGCACAGAGCAAATAGGCTCTTTAAATCCGTATAAAAGAACTGAAGCGGAATGTATTGCGTGGGCGTCTGGTGTAAAAACTGAGAAAAGTGATCTTACAGGCATATACGTAACTGATATTGATAATGGTGATTACATCAAAGTGAAGGGTGTTAATTTTGGGAAAGGGGCAAAATCGTTTGAAGCAAGTGTAGCTTCAGCTTCACAAGGCGGAAAAATTGAAATCCATATCGATAGCCTTTCAGGTCCGGTGTTAGGAATTTGTATGGTAGAAAGTACCGGTGACTGGCAGAAGTGGGTTACTAAAAAATGCACCATAAGTAAAACAAAAGGAATCCATGACCTTTATTTTGTATTTACAGGTGGGGAGGGGAAAATATTTAATTTTGACTGGTGGAGATTTTCTACTAAAGAATAAAAGCAAAAATATGAAATTTAAAAAACGACAACTGCTACTTTTTGTATACTGTATAATCAGTATTTCAATTGTTTTTGCACAGACAAAAAAGGATTATCACGTCTGGGCAACGACTCCACCACTAGGTTGGAATAGCTGGGATTGCTTTGGAACGACTGTAACTGAACAACAAATCAAGGAACAGGCTGATGCAATGGCAAAGTATCTTTTGCCAAGTGGATATAACTATCTTACTGTGGATATTCAATGGTACGAACCCGAAGCAAAGGGACATGCTTACGATCCCAAAGCTGTACTCACTATGGACGAGTACGGTCGTTTAACCCCCGGGTTGAAAAAGTTCCCTTCGGCTGCCGATAGCAAAGGATTTAAACCGCTTGCCGATTATGTACATTCGAAAGGGCTTAAATTTGGAATTCATATCATGCGTGGAATACCACGTCAGGCTGTTGAAAAAAATACTCCTGTTCTTGGAACAACAGCAAAGGCTCAGGATATTGCATTAACCAACTCGCGTTGTGCATGGAACCCAGACATGTACGGCGTTGATGCCACCAAGCCCGAAGGCCAAGCTTACTATAATTCAATCGTCCAGTTGTATGCCGACTGGGGGGTGGATTTCATAAAGTGTGACGATATTTCACGCCCTTACGACAATGTTCAAAAAGCCGAAATTGAAGCACTCCGCAATGCTATTGATAAAACTGGTCGTCCTATTCTTCTAAGCTTATCACCGGGTGCAACACCTATTATAGTCGGCGAACACGTGATGAACCATGCCAACATGTGGCGTATAACCGATGACTTTTGGGATAGATGGGGGTTGTTGCTAGCCATGTTCGAGCGACTGGATGCCTGGACTCCTTACCGTGGCCCAGGACATTTCCCGGATGCCGATATGCTTCCGATTGGAATTGTTGAATTCAAACGCCCTACAAACTTCACCAAGAAAGAACAATACACACTTATGAGCATGTGGGCAATTGGCCGTTCACCGCTTATTTTCGGAGGTGATATGACCAAACTTGATGATTTCACCAAAGAAATGCTCACCAATCCCGAAATGTTGAAGGTAAACCAGCAAAGTACAAACAACCATCAAGTATCGCGCGATAAAAATCTGATTGTATGGACTGCCGATGTGCCTAACAGCAAAGACAAGTATGTTGCACTATTTAATGCTCAAAGCAAAGGAGACAATATTGATTTCAACAATGCCAACTATGCAAGCCCACTTATTGCCGGTAAGGGTAGTTCTCAAAAGATAGAGGTATCGGTGAAAGATGGAAAGAAACTTGTCTTATTCGTGAAAGATGGTGGCAATGGTTTTGATTGGGATCATGTAGTGTGGGTCGATCCGGTACTTCATGGACCAAAAGGTGACCTTAAACTTACCGATTTAAAATGGATCAGTGCTACTGCAGGTTGGGGCGAAGCTCGTGTGAACCGGACATGTGACAACAAACCGATTGTAATAAATGATCAACCTGCCGATGGAATTGGCACTCATGCTGAATCAATTATAATTTATGAATTGCCGGAAGGTTACGACACCTTTACGGCAACCGGAGTTGTTACCCAGGACAAAGGCTCGGTTGTTTTTGGTGTCCTTGTTAGCAAAGGTGGAATAGATCTTCCAGAAACGGCTAATGTAAAAGTAAATTTCGAAACTATAGGCATAAAAGGCAAAGTCAAAGTACGCGACATATGGAATCACAAAGATTTAGGAAGTTTCAAAGGAAGTTTCAGTCGAGAGTTATCGCAGCATAATGCCGGATTATATCGGATCAGCCCTTTGCGTTAATGTGCTAAAACATAGAATAAAAGTAGGTATAATGCAATAAATAAACATGCAAAATGCAGCTAACCAAATATATACGAACAGAAGCAGAGGAATCAATTTCTAAAATGATTTTGATATTCAATATCTTGGCTTTGTCATTTTTATTTACACAAAAGTCAAGTGCCCAGAATGTAAACACAGGAAATGATGGAAATATTTTTAAAGATTTCAAAACGGAATTTATGTGGGATGCAAAAGTAAAAATTGCCAATATGATAAACGTCGGTGAAAGTAAGCGAGGTGTTAGAAGAGTGATTTCGATTACCGGAGGAATATTTGCAGGCCCCAAAATAAAAGGCGAAGTTTTACCTGGCGGAGAAGACAGTCAATTGGTTCGTCCCGATGGAGATACGGAACTGAATGCCCGTTATCTGCTGAAAACCGATGATGGGTATGTTATTCAGGTCACTAATAGGGCATTGATTCATACCGATTCAAAAATGAATTCTTTTTATTGCAAATCAGTTCTTGATTTAGAAGCACCAAAAAATAGTCCTTACGATTATCTCAATCATGCTATCTTTATTGGAACTTTAAAAATGCCTGAGTTGAAAGTGGGGGAGGAGCCATATGTAATAATTGGAGCTTATAAGTTGCTGTAAATAAAAGTAAAAGCTATTGAACTGTAACTGTTTTAAGGAAGAATATTTCTTTGTTAGGTATAAGTGTAACAAAATAAAAAATGAGAAAAACCACAATTATTTTACTAGTAGCAGTTTGTCAGTTTGCATTCAGTCAAACAACGCAGATTGAAACAAAACTGAAAGGGATTAAAGCTAAATCCATTCGCGGAGAAAAGCTTGTTGATTATGATTTGATAAAACATATCAAAAACAAGGTGGTGATTCTTGAATTTTGGGAAACATGGTGTGGTCCATGTATTCAGGGAATGCCTCACCTGAAAGATTTAAAAGATAAGTTTCCGAATGACCTTCTGGTTATTTGTATTTCGAGTGATGATGTGAAGAAGACATCAAGTTATATTTCGGAACACTCCTATCCTTTCGATTATGTTTTTGATGCAAAAAAGCAATTATCTATTGTTTTCCCTCATTCAGGCATTCCTCATACTATTTTGATTGATAAAACAGGTAAAATACAAGCAGAGACATTACCAGGGTATCTTTCTGAAAGTGATATTGATCAATTGATTTCAGAAAATTCAATTGATTTACCTTCAAAGAAAAATTTTAACCCAGATGATTTAAAGAAAGTTGATAATAAACCTTCACTAGTCACCTTCGAGCTACAGAATACTGAGCTTGGTGACAGGAGTTATACATCGACATCAACAATTGAAAATAAAAAAAGAATAATATTCGGTTATACCTCAAATGCCTACAAAGACACTATCGAAAATATTCAAAGAATCACTATATCTGGAAAGAATATACTTGAATTATACCAACTTGCCTATAAGGGCTCATCTGATTTCAAGTTTATATTTCCAAAAGAATTGGACTATATCAAATCTCAGGCTCCCAATAACAAATATAGATTAAACTATGCAGTATCCAATTTATTTGGCAATTTTAATACTGTTTTGATTCGTCAACTGAATGCTGCTTTTGGTTTGGAAACTGAAAAGATTGATAAAGACACAACAGTAATTGTTTTAAAAAAAATCGAACCCAATGGTCATTCTATAACATTAGAAAATGACCCTAAGAATCTATTTTCACAGGAAACAGAAATCCCAATTGAAGGTTTCAAAGTAAAAGGTACCTGCAATAGCTTGTCAGACATTGCTGTTTTATTAGAAACAAAAACTCATTTACCTGTAGAATTTTCTGAAAAAGACACTAATAAATACAACTTAGATATTTCGATAAAAGCAGATTTCACGGCTTCGTTAGAAGAATGGTTGCGACTTTTCGAGAAGGAAGGAATATTCCTGGTAAAAGAGAATAAAAAAACAGAGTTTATTAGAATAAAAAAGGCAGGACTATAATAGGCTCTCTGTTTATTAATTGGTCGGCGTACATTTAGTAAGTTTTGCTTAGGCGGTCTGCTAAGTACTTGTAAAAATAGTTAGTAAGGTGTTTTTAGATCCGATTTCACTTTGTCGTAATATTTAATTGAGAGCATATTTCTATTAAATATAAATTGTAAAAAATAATAATCAAATAAATAATTTATGAAAAAAATCAATTTAATGCTGTCGCTGCTAATGGTTCTATCCATAGGTATTCAGGCACAATCGTATCAAAAAACCGATTTGGGTATCAAAACCAAAATCAATTCAACTGATATAGAAATTCAGTTTTATGGACCTAGCACCGTGAGGGTATTGAAATCGCCTGTCGGGAAAGCCTTCACTAAGGAAAGCTTAACAGTAGTAAAAAAGCCGCAAGCTACAAAGTTTACTGTCAATCAACAAGGTGATGTAGTTTCTTTGAAAAGCGAAAAATTGAAAGTTGATGTTGATGTAAAATCGGGTAAGATTTCTTATTCTACTCTTTTAGGAGCACAACTTTTAAGCGAGAAAGAATCAGCATTTACTGATTTTAATGATGCAGGATCGAAAACATACACCATCAATCAATCATTTAGACTTGACAAAGACGAGGCTATTTACGGTTTGGGTCAACAACAACGTGGTAAATTGTCGCTTCGTAACACAAGACTCAACATGGTTCAAGGTAACACAGACGACTATGTTCCTTTCCTTGTTTCTACAAAAGGTTACGGATTGTTTTGGGATAATTATTCCCCAACTCAATTTGAAGATACGCCAGAAAATACTTCATTCAGATCGGATGTTGGTGATTGCATTGATTATTACTTTATGCTTGGTGGAAATATCGATGGCTCGATTGCCGGTATGCGCGAACTTACCGGACAAGCCCCTATGTTCCCATTGTGGACTTTCGGTTACTGGCAAAGTAAAGAACGCTACAAAAGTCAGAACGAACTGGTGGGTGTAGTAACTAAATATCGTGAACTAGGCGTGCCAATCGATGGTATCATTCAGGATTGGCAATACTGGGGTAACAATTACCTGTGGAATGCCATGGAATTTCTTAATTCTGAATTTCCGAATCCAAAGAAAATGGTGGATGATATTCACAACATGAATGCACACGTGATCATTTCTATTTGGTCTTCTTTTGGACCGCAAACAAAGCAATTTCGCGAAATGCAACCGAAGGGTATGCTTCTGAATTTTGGTACATGGCCACAATCAGGATTGGATACCTGGCCACCAAACCGCGAATATCCATCAGGAGTACAACCTTATGATCCGTATAACCCCGAAGCTCGTGATATATACTGGAAACATTTGAACAAGGGTCTTTTCTCGTTGGGAATTGACGGATGGTGGATGGATTCTTCTGAACCTGACCACCTGGATTTCAAACCTTCCGATTTTGATCTTAAAACGTATCTAGGCTCATTCCGCAAGGTACGCAATGCTTTCCCATTGATGACGGTAGGTGGAGTCGCAGAACACCAACGAGGTGCAAGTTCCGAGAAACGCGTATTTATCCTTACCCGCTCGGCATTTGCCGGACAGCAACGATACGGAGCCAATACATGGTCGGGAGATGTGAATTCATCATGGCAAACATTGCGCAATCAGATACCGGCAGGCCTTAACTTTTCCATGAGTGCTATTCCTTACTGGAACACTGATATTGGCGGTTTTTTTGCAGGTGCATATAACAAAGGTTGGAATGATGGATCTGGAGCCAAAAATCCATCATTTCAGGAATTGTATGTTCGCTGGCTCCAGTTTGGGGCATTTACCCCAATGATGCGTTCGCATGGCACGGATGTTCCTAGGGAAATATATAATTTTGGAAATAAGGGTGAGACAATTTACGATGCAATAGCAAAAACAATTAATTTGCGTTATTCCCTGTTGCCATATATTTACTCTACTGCATGGTCGGTTACGAATAGTCAATCTACCATTATGCGCGCTTTGGTGATGGACTTTAGTGATAAGAAGGTTGTAGACATGAACAATGAGTATATGTTTGGTAAATCAATATTGGTTGCTCCTGTTGTGAATGCTCAATATACTCCGGAAACTATCGTAAAATCGGATGAACAAACCGGTTGGAATAAAAAAGATGCCAGCAATGATATTAAAGTCCAACCTGTGACTTTTACTCAGGCTAAATCTTCGAAAGTTTATTTGCCTGAAGGAACTGCTTGGTATGACTTTTGGACAAACGAGAAAATCAATGGAGGTCAGGAAATAGTAAAAGCAACAACGATTGATGAGATTCCTTTGTACATTAAATCGGGAAGTATAGTTCCTTTTGGCCCCCAAGTACAGTATGCTACCGAGAAGAAATGGGATAACCTGGAAATTCGCGTATACCCGGGATCTAATGGCGAATTTGCATTGCACGAAGATGAAAACGACAATTACAACTACGAAAAAGGTGTATATTCTACGATAACCTTTACTTGGAATGATGCAAAAAAATCATTAACTATTAATGATCGTAAAGGTTCATTCCCGGGAATGCTTACGACACGTAAATTTAATGTTTTAGTCGTCGTTGATGGTAAAAAAAGTAGTAAGGCTGTGACTTATAGTGGCAAAAAAATTGTAGTTAAACTATAGATATTACTATGGGTTTCCAGATGAAAAAGTTCTTGATTTGTGTTTTAATTATACTTGGCTTTAGTTTTTTAGCTGAAGCCAAGTCGCTAAAGCATACTTTTAAGGTAGAAGCTGCAGAACTTATCGGAAGTACGTCAAAAGCGTCAGATAGTAAGGCCTCCGGAGGATATGTGGTTTGTTTGACTAAGTCTGGCGAAGGCATCAAATTCTCCAATATGCCAATTGCAGGTAAGCTTGCGATTCGTTATGCTTCCGTTTCGGTTGGCACAATCAGTGTTGCCGTCAACAATCAACAGGTACGTAAAGTTAATATTCATTCATCGGGAACCCTTACTGGGTCTTTTCTTTATTCAATCATCGACATTGTTATGCCAAATCATGGTACGCTGACCATCAGTTTGGCTGATAATGATGTTGCGGTGAATATTGATAAAATCATTGTTGGAAAAGGCGATTTGGGACTACCTCCAGATATTTGGAATCTGCCACCTTTGCCTGTGGCTGCAGGTCCGTATCCTGCCGACTGGAAGGAATTGAGCCGGATTTATACTGTGCCGGATTGGTGGCGTGAGGCTAAGTTTGGAGCATGGGCTCATTGGGATCCGCAGTCCATGCCTGAACAGGGTGATTGGTATTCACGCGGCATGTATATGCAGGGCGACAAACAGTATGAATATAACCTCAAAGACTTTGGTCATCCTTCTGAATTTGGATACAAGGATATTTGCCATAACTGGGAGATTGACAAATGGAATCCAGAGGAATTGATGAATTTATATGTAGAAATGGGAGCTCGTTACTTTATGGCTATGGGCGTTCATCATGATAACTTCGATTGTTGGAATTCAACTTATCAACCATGGAATTCGGTTAATGTCGGTCCCAAGCAGGATATTGTTGGTATATGGGGAAAAATTGCTCGTCGGCATGGCTTACGATTTGGCATTGGTTTTCATAACACTCCAGGGCGTACATGGGGGCAGTTTATGACGGTGCGCTACACAAGTGATAAGACCGGACCGAAACGAGGTGTGCCTTACGATGCACTCCAAACAATTCTGGATGGAAAAGGAAAATGGTGGAATGGAATGGATCCGGTGGATTTATACGGACCAAAACATGACAAAAAAGACCCTTTGCATTCACCTTTTGCCAATCAATTTATGTGGCGGGTAGATGATGCCATCACCAAGTATCATCCCGATATGATTTACTTCGATGATCATGCTGGAGACTCGCAGATTGATTTGGGTGTGAACATGGGATTGGGTTTTCTCGCTCCGTCACTGATTGCAAACTACTACAATAAATCCCTGCAATGGAATCATGGGAAAATGGATGTGGTTATTAACCTCAAAGCTGTTGGTGGACGATACAATAGCTTCCAGAACAGTCCTCAGCTACTTCCTCTCGTTGATCGATCTCTTGTTAAGAGTACTGAGGCTGACATTGAGCCGGAGATAACGGCCTATCCTTTCCAGACAGAAACAAGCATTGCTGAGTGGCATTATCTGACTGGTCAAAAATATATGGATGCTAAAAAAGTAATTGGGCTATTGATGCAAAATGTTTCGCGTAATGGTACTATGTTGCTCAATATCACCCAGCACGGTCGTGGCGATCTTGATCCTGAAGTGATTCGAATTTGCAAAGACATCGGTGCTTGGCTGAAAATAAATGGAGAGGCAGTTTATGACTCCCGTCCGTTTGAAGTTTTTGGCGATAATAAAGTTCTTTATACCCGTAATCAGGGCAATGTTTACGCTACACTTATGGATTGGGACGGCAAAACTGTCACTTTTTCTGCTCTTCATATTGGTAGTGCAACCTTAGGCAAAGTATCCAAAGTTGAATTGCTCGGTTCTGATATTCCAATGACATTTGTTCAGGATGACAAAGGGCTGACTGTAACACCTGACAGATTACCGCAAATATTACCTGAAATTGCCGATAAGTTGTTGGCTTCGAAATGTCGTGTTTTGCGTATAACACACGACAAAGGCTGGATCAATGACGATGACCCCGGAGCAAAAGCCTCCGGATGGTTACGTCGATGCAACGTGGGAACAGGGGATTTCAATAACGACCTCACAATAAGCGATACACCCGGAGATATTTGGACTTGTTCGTTCACAGGAACTAGTGTTAAGGTAATTGCACCAAAAGAAGCGGGAGCCGGAAAAATAGAAGTTCTAATTGATGGAAAGATCCATGCGACAGCAGATTTATCTATCATTGGAACACGTCAGGCGCAACAAATAGTCTGTGATATATCAGGTCTGAATTCAGCTAAACATACGATTAGCATTATTAATCGAGGTTCTGGGCCGGTAGCAGTAGATGCCTTGATGGTACGATAATAACTGAATGAAGATAAAATTAATGATAAAATTGAATATTATGTTGAAATTTTTTAAACTTTTACCAATAATGTCTATGCTTCTATTAGCCAGTATTACAAATCTCAAGGCACAGCAAATTACACAAGGCAAACGACTTTTCGATAGTAATTGGAAGTTCTTTTTGGGTGATGCTCCGTCTGTAAGCACTGTCGAGTTTGACGATCAAAATTGGCGAAACCTCGATTTACCGCATGACTGGAGCATCGAAGGGACATTAGATGTGAAGAATCCGATGGGAAACGATGGAGGATATTTTCCTGCAGGTCTCGGTTGCTATCGAAAAACATTTACGCTTCCTGCATCGGTTAAGGGCAAGCTTGTTTCTATATATTTCGAAGGGGTTTATATGAATGCAGAAGTGTCGATTAACGGAAAATTGCTGGGCGTCCATCCTTACGGCTATACTTCTTTTAGTTATGACCTTACTCCTTACCTGAAATTATACGATAAGAACGTTCTTTCTGTTCGGGTGGACAATTCAAAGCAAAAGAATTGCCGCTGGTACAGTGGTTCCGGTATTTACCGACATGTTTGGATGGTTGTTTCCGACCCAATACATGTTGCTCAATGGGGTGTAACGGTTACGACTCCCAATGTATCTACTAAAAAAGCAACTGTTATAGTAAAAACGTTGGTGAAAAATGAGACAGGATTAGCTCAAAATGTTAGTCTTAGAACTACACTTCTGGATGCAAATGCAAGAACAGCAGGTGAAAATCAACAGGAAGTGCAACTTCCGGCCAACAGCGAGAAAGAGGTTGAACAAATCGTTCAGGTTTCAAAACCTTTACTGTGGACTCCTGAAACCCCTAATTTATATCAGGCACAAGTTCGTATTGAGAAGAATAAAAAAGTAGTTGAGAGTATTAAAACAAGCTTTGGCATTCGCTCTATAAAATTCACTACTGAAAATGGATTTCAATTGAATGGAAAAACGGTGAAGATCAATGGTGGTTGTGTGCATCACGACAATGGTTGTTTAGGTGCTGCTGCTTTTGATCGTGCCGAAGAACGAAGGGTTCAAATTCTTAAATCAGCAGGGTTTAATGCTATTCGAACTTCGCACAATCCTCCTTCAGAAGCTTTTTTGGATGCTTGTGACAGATTGGGAATGTTGGTTATTGATGAAGCATTTGATGGTTGGAAAGAAAGAAAAAACGATTACGATTATGCCATGTATTTTGATACGTGGTGGCAACGCGATTTAGAAGCTATGGTGTTGCGTGACCGTAACCATCCTTCTATTATTATGTGGAGTATCGGTAATGAAGTCATTGAGCGAAAGAAACCGGAAGCGGTTGCGATAGCCAAAATGCTTGTGGATTGTGTCCACAAGAATGACCCAACACGTCCTGTAACATCAGCTATGACGGCATGGGACAATGATTGGGACATATTCGATCCGCTAATGGCTACACACGATGTTTGCGGGTATAATTATCAGCTACACCGCGCTCCGTCGGATCATGAGAGAGTACCTTCGAGGGTTATTGTTCAAACCGAATCGTATCCGAGAGATGCTTTTGCCAATTGGAAAATGGTGCAAAGTCACAATTATATTCTGGGCGATTTTGTTTGGACGGCGCTTGATTATTTAGGCGAATCGAGCATTGGACGTTGGTATTATCCAGGCGATAAACCGGGCGAATCTTGGGAAGGGGTGTTTTTTCCCTGGCACGGTGCCTATTGTGGCGACATTGATCTGACAGGATGGCGCAAACCGATTTCGCATTACAGAAGCATGCTTTATAATGATAATGAAAAACTTTATATGGCAGTTCGGGAGCCAAATCCCGATTTAGGGAAAATTAAAACTACCGGCTGGGCTGTTTGGCCAACATGGGAAAGCTGGACATGGCCGGGTTATGAAGGAAAGGAACTGGAAGTTGAAGTTTATTCCAAATATCATAAGGTTCGACTTTATCTAAATCAGAAACTAATTGGCGAACAAGCAACAACTGAAGAACATGAATTTAAAGCTACATTTAATGTGCCTTATGCTAAAGGTGAGTTAAAAGCTGTTGGAGTAGTGGATAATAATGAAGTGGAAACAACTCTTTTGCAAACTTCGGGTGAAGCTGCTAAAATTAAACTAATTGCCGACCGTACAAAAATATTTGCTAATGGGCAGGATTTATCTTTTGTAACAGTAGAAGTGACTGATAAAGATGGAAAGCTACAGCCCAATGCCGAAAATCTGTTACAGTTCAAAATTGATGGTCCTGGAATAATTGCCGGTATAGACAATGCCAATATGAAAGATGTTGATCCCTATGTTGGTACTTCACGGAAAACTTGGCACGGACGTGCACTTGTTGTAGTCAGAAGTACTAAAAGTGCAGGTAATATTAAGCTCACAGTAAGTTCTAAAGGCTTAAATAATGCAGTAGAAAACATCATCACTGTAAATAATTGAATAAAACAAATAGTCAAATATCATAAACATGAAGAAATCAATTCTATTCCTTTGTGCAATTTATTGCATAAGTTTAAATCTCAAAGCGCAAAATAAGCTTTATCCTAATGAGTTTCCATTAAGCGATGTCACATTACTCGATGGTCCATTCAAACATGCACGCGATCTTAATATTCAGGTGCTTTTGAAGTACGATGTTGACCGAATGTTGGCTCCTTACCGAAAAGAAGCCGGATTGCCCGAAAAGGCCAAAACTTATCCAAACTGGGATGGTCTCGATGGTCATATAGCCGGACATTATCTGACGGCATTAGCATTGAATTATGCCTCAACCGGCAATGCTGAATGTAAAAGACGGTTGGAATACATGCTTTCCGAGCTCAAACTCTGCCAGGATGCCAATGCTGTAAATAATGTTGCATGGGGTGTTGGTTATGCAGGTGGATTTCCTAATAGTGCGAAACTTTGGGGCACATTTAAAAAAGGAGATTTCAATGCATACAACGGGGCATGGTCACCTTTTTATAACTTGCATAAAATGTATGCCGGACTTCGCGATGCCTGGCTTTATTGTGGTTATGAGAATGCTAAAGTAATGTTCCTCAAATTTTGCGATTGGGGAATTACCCTTACTTCCACTTTCACTGAAGATCAAATGCAATCGATACTCAACATGGAACATGGAGGAATGGACGAAGTGTATGCCGATGCCTTCCAAATGACAGGCGATCAAAAATACCTTGTGGCTGCCAAACGCTATTCGCACAATAAGCTTTTGGATCCCATGTCAAAGGGAATCGATAATCTGGATAACCAACATGCCAATACACAAATTCCGAAGGTGGTTGGATTTGAAAGAATTGCTGAGCTTAGTCATGATTCCAAATTTGCTAAAGCCGGTAGTTTCTTTTGGGAAACTGTTACTACAAACCGCTCGTTGGCTTTTGGTGGAAACAGCAGGAGAGAGCACTTCCCAAGTCCTGAAGCATGTACCGATTTTGTAAGTGATGTGGATGGTCCTGAATCGTGTAATTCGTATAACATGCTGAAACTGACTGAAGATTTGTTTAGAGTACATCCGGCAGCTAAATATGCCGATTACTACGAAAGAACAATCTACAACCATATCCTTTCCACCCAACATCCCGAACATGGAGGTTATGTTTATTTCACCACGGCTCGTCCCCGTCACTACCGGATTTATTCGGCTCCAAACGAAGCCATGTGGTGCTGTGTGGGTACCGGTATGGAAAATCATGGCAAGTACAATCAATTCATTTACACTCATTCAAATGATTCGTTGTTTTTAAACCTCTTTATTGCTTCGGAACTGAACTGGAAAGATAGGAAGATTAAATTCAAACAAGAAACGACCTTGCCTTACGAAGAGCAAACTAAATTTACGGTTACCGAAGGTACTTCAAAATTTAAATTATTGGTTCGCTACCCGGCTTGGGTAAGCGAGGGTGCTTTACAAATTTCGGTGAATGGTAAGAATGTTGTTTTCACAGCTCATCCTTCTTCTTTTATTTGCATTGACAGAACATGGAAGAAAGGCGACGTTGTAGTGATTAAACTGCCTATGCATAACTCCATCGAATATCTGCCTAATGTGTCGCAATACATTGCATTTATGCACGGTCCGATTTTGCTGGGTGCCAAAACGGGAACTAATGATTTGAGAGGTCTGATTGCTAACGACAGCCGCTTTGGGCAATACCCTGGTGGTGAAAAACTTCCTATCGATAAAGCACCCATCTTGGTTGATGATAATATCCAAAAGATTGCTGATAAATTGGAGCCAGTAAAGGATAAACCGTTGAATTTTATACTCAATGTCAAAATGGTTAACCCGATTGATCAGATAACGTTAGAACCGTTTTATAAAATTCATGACGCAAGATACATGATGTACTGGATGGCACTAACCAATTCGGGTTATAAATCATACACGGATTCTGTTTCAAATATCGAGAAAGAAAAAATGGAACTTCAAAAACGCACCACCGATGCTGTTGCTCCTGGAGAACAACAACCGGAAGTGGATCATGGGATGGAAAGACAATTCTCGTCGAGTGGTAACAATCTGAATGAATTCTGGCGCGAAGCTCGTGGTGGCGGATTCTTTAGCTACAAGATGGGAACCAACAAAGAAACCGGATTGAGCCTGATGGTTCGCTACTGGGGAGCTGAGAACGGAAACAGAACTTTTGACATTTATATTGACGACCAAAAATTGGTTACAGAAAATATTTCTAGTAAATGGAAGCAAAACAAATTTCAAAATGTGGAATATCCGATACCTGATGCCATGTTAACCGGAAATGAATTTGTTCGTGTGAAATTTCAGGCTGCTGCCGGAAGTACCGCCGGTAAAGTCTATAATGTGAGATTAGTAAGAGCAAAGAAATAATCAATGATGCGAATTATAAAAATATAAATCTGGGTTCAGGTCATTTGACTCAGGTTTAAAACTGAAGAATTAGAATCTAAAAACACAAGATTATTAAGAAAGTGCAGTTGTTTGATACAAATAAAAAATAACAAATTAAATTTAATACATTATGATGAAAAAAATTTTTATTGCAGGTTTTATTCTAATTGAGACTTTAGCAGTCTCTGTACATAGCCAGGACAATACGTTGTCTCAGAGATCTCTAAAAGAAGCATTTGCCGGAAAATTTCTTATCGGCTGTGCTGATGATCTTACATCGAATAATGATGCTTATCAGGCAAGTATTAAAGCGCAGTATGACATTGTTACTCCGGAAAATTGCATGAAACCGCAGTCAATTCATCCGTCGGAAGATACATATAACTTCACAACAGCCGATGCAATGGTTGATTGGTGTGAGAAAAATGGGTTAAAAGTATGGGGACATACCTTGGGCTGGCATTCACAGACTCCAACATGGTTTTTTCAGGCAGTAAACCCTAAAAAAGAGGAGGCTCAACAGTCAAGACTACCGGGAGGAATGCGTTTTGATCCAAAAGCACCACGCCTTTCAATGGATGAGATGTGGACGCGCAGTATCAAAGGCGATATGGCAAGCAAGAAAGTTGCGCTGGAACGTTTGGAGAAACATATCAAAACCGTGGTTGGACGATACAAAGGACGCATTATTGGTTGGGACGTGTTCAATGAATCCATTGCCGATGGTGGTGACGGTACGACAGAAAATCTTAGAACTTTCAGTTGGTATAAGGTTGTCGGACCTGACGTATTAGCCAAAGCATTTAAATGGGCACATCAAGCTGATCCTAAAGCTAAGTTATACTACAACGACTACAACATTGAACAGGGCGCGGTTCAAAACAATGGAAAACACGCAAGCTCTATGTTGTTACTTAAGCGTCTCATTAAAGAAGGTGCTCCTATCACTGGTGTTGGAATTCAAGGACATTGGCATTTGGATACTAACCTTTCCGACGTTGAAAAAGCCATTGAAAACTACGCATCGCTGGGACTGAAGGTTTCTATTACAGAACTTGACGTAACTGCAACGGGCGATAATAGTGGTGCATTTGGAGTGAATCAGGGCGACAAAAAAATTCCGGCTGAAAACTATCTGAAACAGGCAGAAGTATATAAAAAACTATTCGGAATTTTCATGCGACATGCCAACGTGATTGAACGTGTAACCTTCTGGGGTCTAAGCGATACTCGCTCTTGGCGCCGTGGACAGGATGCACTTTTGTTTGATGGGCAATTGAATCCAAAACCAGCCTATAAAGCTGTTATCGAAGCAAGCAAAGCTAAATAAACCTGTTTCTTTCTATAAGTTAATCTGTTTTTTATATGAATATACAAAAGCTCAAATAATTATGAACCATTGCACCCCAATAATACTGTTATTTATAACCTGCTTTTTTACTCAGTCATTTGCCAAAGTTTCTCAACGAGAGATGCCTTTCGACGATAATTGGAAATTCTCATTGCAAGATGTAAAGGGAGCTGAAAAACCTTCGTTTAATGATAAAATATGGCGGGATATTGATTTACCCCACGATTGGAGTATTGAAAAACTTCCCGGGCAGGAAGCAGGCAAGGTGATAGGTCCTTTTTCGAAAGAAAGTAAAGGAACCACAGCTACCGGTTATACAGTAGGCGGGGTGGGATGGTATCGTAAAACATTTATTTTAAATCCAAAAGATAAGTTCAAAAGTACAATCATTAGTTTCGATGGTGTATATATGAACTGCGATGTTTGGATTAACGGCAAGTTTTTGGGCAATCATCCTTACGGCTATACCGCATTTGATTATGACATTTCCAGCTATCTAAATCCTTCGGGCAAACCCAATGTGATTGCCGTTAAAGTGAAGAACGAAGGTCAAAATTCACGCTGGTACAGCGGCTCGGGAATTTACCGACACGTTTGGCTTATTCAGAAACAAGCGGTAAGTATTGTGCAGAATGGTATTTGCGTTAATACAGAACGTATTGCAGATAACAATGCAATAGTAAATATATCATCTGAAGTTGAAAATAAATCCGGCAAAAGCACGGCTCCAAAACTATTGATAAACATTCTCGATTCTGATGGAAAAACAGTTCAAACGGTTGAGTCGCAAATAAAAACTATTTCAACGGGAAGTGAAGTTTTCGCTCAGTCTATTACCATTCCTGAACCAAAATTATGGTCGGTTGAAACCCCAAACCTTTATACGGCCATAATACAAGTGATTGATGGAGGCAATGTTTCCGATGAAGTTCGTACAATTTTCGGTGTACGAACAATCCATTTTGATGCAAAAACCGGATTTATGTTGAATGGTAAGAAAGTACTTTTAAAAGGTGGTTGTTTGCATCAGGACAACGGTTTCCTGGGTTCGGCAACTATCGATCGTGCAGAGGAAAGACGTGTACAACTAATGAAAGCGTATGGTTTTAATGCTATTCGTACCAGCCATAATCCACCTTCAAAGCAATTTCTTGATGCTTGTGACCGAAACGGCGTTCTTGTACTTGATGAAGCTTTTGATATGTGGGAAAGACCAAAAAATCCTCAAGATTATCATCTTTATTTCAAGGAATGGTGGAAGAAAGACCTGAAGTCAATGATTTATCGCGACAGAAACCATCCTTCGGTTATCATGTGGAGTATTGGTAATGAAATTAACGAGCGAGCAGATTCTTTAGGTTTTGCCATAAGAAAGCAACTGGTTAAAGAAGTTCATACGCTTGATTCAACTCGACCGATTACCGAAGCCATCTGTTCGTTCTGGGATCATTGGGGGCAGAAATGGTCAACTACGGCTCCGGCTTATGCCGATTTAGATGTCGGTGGGTACAATTATTTGAATAATCAGTATGAGGCAGATCATGCTGAATTTCCTGAAAGAATTATGGTTGCTACCGAGTCATACCCGGCAGAGGCTTATGTCTTTTGGAGTCAGGTTGAAAAGAATCCGTGGGTAATTGGCGATTTTGTTTGGACAGCTTTGGATTATCTCGGCGAAACAGGTTGTGGTAATTCAACTTATGGACCAAAAGAAGTTCAGCGGGTTGGTTTAAAATCATGGCCGTGGTTTAATGCATTCTGCGGTGATATTGACCTTTGTGGTTTTAAAAAACCTCAGTTGTTTTACCGTGATGTAATTTGGAACAATAGCAAACTTGAAATGATGGTTCATGAACCAATTTCCGACGGAATGAAAGAAACTTATAGTTATTGGGGTTGGCCAAATGAATATCAGAGTTGGAATTGGACCGGGAGTGAAGGTGAAATGATGGATGTAAGAGTTTTTTCAAAATGTCAAGCGGTAAGGATTGAACTTAATGGTAAAATCATTGGTGAAAAACCTGTAGGTGATAACACCAATTTAATTGCGACTTTCAAGGTTCCTTACGAACAGGGAGTTTTAAAAGCTATAGCATTGAATAATGGAATAGAAGTCGCTTCAAAAGAACTAAGAACAACAGGAGCTCCGGCTAAAATTAAACTTACTGCCGACAGATCTGAAATAAAAACCGATCGCAACGATTTGTCATATGTTAAGGTTGAAATAACCGATGCTCAGGGCAATGTTATTCCAGATGCGAATATACCTGTAACATTCATAGTTTCAGGAGTTGGTGAAATAGCTGGTTCGGGAAATGCTTGTCCTACTGACATGGAGAGTTTTAATAATTCGATTTGTAAAACATATCATGGTCAGGCTCTGGTTATTATACGACCTTTAAAAGACGTAAAAGCAGGAACTATAACTCTTAAAGCCGAAGCAAATGGTTTGATCTCAGAAGAAAAAAGTATAGCCGTACACTAAAGATTTAATCTTTAGTGATCATTCGTCCTACCATTTAAAATGCCAACAATTAATGTTTTCTTTTATGCTTATTTAGAATAAAGTATACTCTTAAAAGAAAATAAGGTGCTTTTTTCAGAATGCCTTAACTTCTTTGGAGATACAAAGATAAATATGAGCTATGCGGGCTAATATAGGTACTGTACCAGTTGAAATTGGAGGTGCAAGGTTTTGTAAATAACTTTTTTATTTCAAAAGAACTTTTATGTTTCTTTTGTGTCTTTATTATGTTCTCTTTTAATTAGGAAAAATGATGGATGTCATCAATATTTTCGAAATGTCATCGATCAAAAGGAAGAAATGTTTAACTTTGAAACTGTTATCAGTAGTTGATATTTTGTGTATGAAACAATCAAAATAGTGACTAATATGAAATTTACATTAACGTAAGTGCTTGCCAAAGATGATTAAATCTGAAATGTGAGTTCCTTTTGATCTTAAAAATAATTATTATCGTATGAAACGAGTATTTAAACATGTGTTTAAACCAAAGACTATCTTCATTGCGAGTTCCATGCGACAACTATCTAAAAAATAAAAATGAACGTATGAAATTAAAACATCTATTGATATTTTGCCTCTTTTCGCTTCTTTGCAAAGGGCAGGTTGTGAAAAGTTTTAAACAGTTTCCAGACAGAGTAAACATTACGTTGTCGGATGGAACGCTTAGTATTTCTCCTTTGTCCGATAATGCCGTCAGAATAAAATTCTACAAGGTCTCAGAAGGAAATCTACCGGAACTTATTTTTACCTCGGGTGTAAAGATTCCCGAATTTAAGGTTTCTGATTCTCCTTTCAAACTTAAAATCAAAACTTCAAAAATTATCGTATTGCTTGATAAGCAAACCGGTAAGTTGTCATATGCCGATAATACTGGTAAGGTCTTTTTGAACGAAAAAGCAGGTGCAAGAAAGCTAACGCCAGACTCTATTCAGGGTGAACCTTGTTTTGTGGTAAAGCAGAGTTTTGAATCGTCAGGAGATGAATATATTTTCGGTTTGGGACAATTTCAAGATGGGCAATATAACCTGAAAAACGTAGCTCGTCGGTTAACACAGGTCAACACGCAGATTTCCATACCATTTATTTATTCAAGCAAAGGATATGGATTATTATGGCATCAGTATGGATTTACTGATTTTAATCCGGCAGATAATTTTATAACACTTGAAAAACAGCAACAATCAACTTCAGGGAATAACCAACTGGCTGAAGTAACGACCACTTCAGGTACTCAAAAAGTTTCTCAAAATCAATCGCTTTATCAAGGTAAGTTTAATGTAGTGAAAGATGGCGAATACTCCATTTTTCTCGACTTGGGTGATATGGGTAATCGTCAATATGTGGTTATAGACGGAAAACCTTGCATTGACCAGAGTAATATGTGGCTTCCACCTACTGCCGGCGCGTTGGTAATTCTTAAAGCTGGAGAACATAAGGTGCAGTTGCTCTGTAAATCAAACAATACGCCTAAATTGTCGTGGAGACTTAGCGATAATTCAACAACGTTTTGTTCGCCTGTTGCCAAAGCGCTTGATTATGTTGTATTTTACGGTCCATCGGCCGATAGTGTAATTGCTTCTTACCGCAATCTTTCTGGCAATGTTCCTATGTTTCCACAATGGGCTTACGGTTTTTGGCAATGTCGCGAACGCTACACTTCAGGTACACATTTGGTCGAAACAATAAAGGAATTCCGTAAAAGAAATCTTCCGGTCGATGTTATTGTTCAGGACTGGCAATACTGGGGCAAATACGGGTGGGGTGTTCCCAAATTTGATGAAACACATTACCCAAATCCGGCAGGTTTTATCAAAGAATTGCATGATTTGAATGCACATTTCAATATCTCTGTTTGGGAAAATCTTGATAAAAAATCGGAAGTTGCTAAAGATTATACGGATCACAATCTTTTTATTCCCAACAGCCCATGGGTTGATGTTTTTAATCCGCTTGGTCGTGAAACCCACTGGAATGCTCTTAACCAGAATCTCTTTAGTTTAGGTGTTGATTCCTGGTGGATGGATGCCACCGAACCCGAAAACGATGCTTTGAAAGATAAGAAAACCTTTATTGGACTGGGAGACTTTTATCGCCTCACTTATCCATTGTTTGTAAGTCAGGCGGTGTACGAAGGACAACGCAAAACTACATCCGATAAACGGGTATGTATCCTAACCCGATCGGCTTTTCTTGGTCAGCAAAAATATGGTATTATCAATTGGTCGGGCGATATTGGTGGAACATGGGATACCTATAAACGCCAGATTGTTGCCGGGCTAAACTATACCATTACAGGTTTACCCTACTGGACTACTGATATTGGCGGGTTCTTTCGTCCTGGAAATTTCCAATATACCGACGAAAAATATCAGGAGTTACTCACCCGATGGTTTCAATGGGGAACTTTCAACCCAATCTTCCGCATACATGGATACATGACCGAAACAGAGCCCTGGAAATACGGACAAAAGGTTGAGGATAATATGCGTAAGATGCTGAACCTTCGCTACCGTTTACTTCCATACATTTATTCCGAAGCATGGCAGGTTACAAAAAGCGGATCAACTTTGATGCGTCCGATGATAATGGACTTTAATGGTGATACTGTTGCCGTAAAAAGTCAATATCAGTATATGTTTGGAAAATCTTTACTTACGACCCCTATCACAGAACCTGATGTTACCCAGTGGAATGTTTATTTACCAAAAGCAGCCGGGTGGTACGACTTTTGGACAGGCAAACGCTTTAATGGAGGTCAAACAATAAAAACAGATGCTCCTCTGGACAAAATACCTTTGTTTGTAAAGGCTGGCTCCATTATTCCAATGGGTAAGATTATTCAATACGCAGGTGAAAAAACGGCTGATACACTAGAAATTCGTGTGTTTAAAGGAATCGATGCCAAATTCGATTTATATGAAGATGAAGGTGATAATTATAACTACGAGAAAGGCAAATACTCAATTATTTCGTTCAAGTGGGATGAGAAACGTCAAGTATTGACGATTGGAGATAAACAAGGGAATTATCCGGGTGACTTAAAGAAACGTATTTTTAATGTTGTTTTGGTAACAGAAAACAAAGGTTTTGGAACTAATACGGGCTCAACAGAGAAAAAAGTTTTGTATGTTGGGAGTCAAATTAAGCTGAAATTATAATCAGAACTTTCACGCTTTTTATTTGCTCACGAGTGATAAGACTTTGAATTTTAAACATTTTATAAGTTTTTCGTTGTCAGAGAATAATCTTTCTATTAATGTTTATTACAAAAAAAAGGACTTAGAGAATAGCATTTAGTCTAAGTTCTTTTTTTGAGTTCTATGCACGGCTTATTTGGAATGCTTACTAGGCGAAAGTAATTGTCTACTTAGGGTCTGCTGAAAAAGCATAAACCATTTGTTGTTCAATATTTTATCGTTATTTTTGTATAACTAAATGCAAGGATATATGAATAGACCCCCTAAAAAGCGTGCACAAGCACCTGATTATGTCAG
>Ga0302273_1000054_pt1 | contig 66727 bp, 75 predicted proteins | sample III_Bog_N1_3_FD_198774 | JGI IMG/M metagenome (GOLD analysis project Ga0302273, IMG submission 198774) | Peat permafrost microbial communities from Stordalen Mire near Abisko, Sweden - III_Bog_N1_3 | ecosystem: Environmental > Terrestrial > Soil > Wetlands > Peat | place: Sweden: Abisko... | reverse complement strand
TTTTATCTTCCGCTCAAAAGGCGAGCCTTGCGAATGGCCTGATGGCGGAAGGGATGATTTCAGGCGTTCTATTCGCATCGGGGGATGCGGGTATTCGAGCGGAGGGAGCAAAGTTCTGTGCAGTGCTTGAGCGGATGCTGCATACCTCACAGTGCCTTTGGCGCCGGTCGCCCGCTGTTTTCATGGGAGAATAAATGGCGTGCGGAGGGCGGGTTCCACCGCAGACCTTGCGGGGATTGCTTCCCTCAACGAGGACAAAGGGGTTACCAGCCGATCGGTTTGAAGGTCACGCGGTGCACGGTCGTGCCCTACGCTTAACAAACTTCGCGCTTTGACCTTCCCAAGGTGTCCATGGGACAGGCATTTGACTTCGGTGGCTTGACTGTTTAAGGCTTCGCTTTGGTTAACTCCGCCATGCAATCCGCAAAAATCTGGTCTTCCGGCGAAAAATCGTCGATAGCGGCAAAGAAATCCGCAAAAACCTGATCCCGCGAGATCATTTGCACATAATTCACGGTGGGGCGTTCGGGCGGCAGGCGCAGGGGGCCTTCCGTCACGATGGGGCTGGGAACGGGAAGGGTCTGGATACAATCGGGCAGGCATAACGCGGCGATGGGCGCCACATCCCACAGGATGCGCGATTGCCCCATCCCTACGGCGCCGCTTTGCTGCAACAGATCAAACAGCGCGTCGCCAAGGGCGTTTCGGCCACGCAGCCAGCGCGCGGCTTCCCACAGGCTCAGGCTCAGGTGGCTGCACACCCCCCGACACGGAAACCACGTGATCTGCGCGTCGCTGTCAAAAACCACCTGCGCGGCACGGCGATCCTGCCGCAGGTTAAATTCGTTCTGGTCGGCAAAATCCTTCGCGTTTGCGCCTAACCAGTAAATAGCGATTTTGTTGGCGATGTCCGGCGCTTTGAGCAGCGCGGAGGCAATGTTGGTGAGCACCGCAATGGCGGCCACATACAGACGCTTGCCCTCGGGCATGGCGCGCGCGAGGCGGATGAGCGCATCGCAGGCGGGGCTTTCCACGGGCGTGCCATCCTCCGGCAAATAGACGGGGGAACCGGCAAACACCGGCACATGACGATGGCAATACGAGCGCACACGCCGCATTTCGGCGAGGCTTTTGAGCATGCCGTCTTCGGGGGAAGCGGCTTTTTCATTTAAAAAAGGCGCGGCCAACAGCGCCTCCACTTGCAGGGCTTGCGGGCGGCACAGTGCGTAGGCAATGGCGAACTGGTCGTCGATCTCGTTAAAGGTATCGCTGTCAATCACTAAAGGTATAGGCATGACGCGCACCCCTTCCGGTTCAACGTTTGGGTTTGAAAAAGCAGCCGTGACCGTTTTATACGATTTCTAATCTTCATGCGGCGTAATGGACGCGTTTGGATTGGGAATCATATCTGCTCATTTCGGGGCGGTATTGCGTTTGGATAGGAGCATCACGCGGGTGCGGAGGGGTTTCCCGAGGGACGCGCTGGCGGCGTCCCCCGGGAGCGAAAAAAGGAGGAGTGTATCCGATGCAAGCGTATCTCCGGATGGGTACAGACGGGAGCGTTGCTGTTCCGGTTTTGGGCTGCTGCCACAGGGGCGGACACCGCCGCACCCGTGGCGCATGGCCTTAACCCGAAACGAACCGTTTTCCAAGTCCGGCACACTCGGGATAGCAAGCATCACTTGCCCTGATAATCAGCCACGTTGTCCTTGGTGATCACGGCGAAGGGCACAAACACATCGGCGATGGTGGCGGGGTCAACGCCATCGCGGATCTGGGCGAACACGTCGGCGCCTGCTTTGGCCTGCGCTTTGGCATCCTGAAGCACGCTCATGGTGAGTTCGCCGGCGGCGATGCTGGTGAGGGCGGCAGCGGAGCCGTCCAGGCCGATGGTGATCACGCCTTCGAGCTTGCCGGCAGCCTTGAGGGCTTCCACAACGCCGAGGGCTGCGTCATCGTTCTGGCACACAATCGCGTTAAAGCTGTCGAAGGCCTGGAGGCAATCTTCGGTGGTGCTCATGCCAAGGTCCTTCTTGTTTTCTACGTTGTACTCGGCCAGCACGGTCACGTCGGTGCGGGCGGCAAGCTTGTCCATCAGACCGGCTTTGCGGTCGATGTACTGCTGATCGTTAGGCGCGCCGGTGAAGTAGATGATCTTGGCGTTTTCCGGCAGGTTCTTGACGAGGAAATCGCCCTGCATGGCGCCGGCATCGTAGTTCTGGGAGCCGATGTAGATGAACTTGTCATAGCTGTCGGCATTGCGGATGGTGGTCAGGAAGCTCACATAGGGCAGACCCGCGGTGCGGGCAGCTTCCAGTGCGGGCACGGAGCCATCCAGATCGTTGCTGATAGCGGAGACGACCTTGCAGTTCTGCACGATCATGTCGTCGATCTGGCCGTTTTGCACGTTGGTATCGCCACCGGCATCGGTCACGATTACTTCCATGCCCTGTGCTTCGCATTCGGCTTTGAGGTAATCACGGAATTTCGCGCAATAGTCGTACACGTCGTTGTTGTTGGCGAAGCCCACAACAAATTTGTCTTCCGCGACAGCGGAGCCGATGCCCATCAACAGGCACAGTACGAAGAGAATGGCGAGAAGCTTGGTTCCCTTTTTCATGGTGTTGCACCTCCAAAAATATTAGCCACAGCGACACACGCGCTGTTTAGCTCAGGGAAAGGGAAAAGGGAAAAAATGAGTGGGTCAAGGGCGCATAGCCCTTGCGGGGTTGAGGGGCGGAGCCCCCATAGGGAGTTGGGGCAAAGCCCCAACCCTTGCGCCGCAGTGCTCGCATTGCAAGCGAGCGAACAGCCGCGAAGCGGCTATGAGGCGAGCGGCGCTGAATGCCAAGCAACTTTGCTTATATTGCCGTTCCACCCCGAGGGGGAGGTTGGGAGGGGGACAAAGTCCCATTCCCAAAGGCGCGCCAGCGCCGTTCGCCTCATAGCCGCTGCGCGGCTGTTCGCTCACTGATGAGCACTGCGCTGCGGCGTGAAGCTTGGGGCGCTGCCCCAAACCCTGCCAAAGGGGCATTACCCCTTTGGAATCCCATCTATATCCTGCCGTTATGCTGATTTCTTGTTTGCCTTTGTCTTCACATCGATAATCACCGCACCGGCAATCAACAAACCCTTTACAATCAACTGATATTGCGTTGATACATGCAGCAGGTTCAAAATATTGTTGATTAACCCCACGATGATCGAGCCGATCAGCGCACCTGTTACCGTGCCGATGCCGCCTGTGAAACTCGTGCCGCCCACGATAACCGCCGTGATAGCGTCAAACTCATACCCCGCGCCAACGCTCGGCTGGCCGCTCATCAGACGCGACATCAGCACCACGCCCGCCAAGCCTACCAGCGCGCCGCTGATGGTGAAGATAATGCGCTTGGAACGGTTTACATTGATACCGCTGGCGATGGTCGCCTTCTCGTTGCCGCCGATGGAGTAGATGTGCACGCCCAGCGTTGTGGACTTCATCAGATAGGCGATCGCCGCGACCGCCAGCAGCATCACAATCACAGGCATGGGGATGCCGATGATGTTGCCCTGCCCCAGAAAGCGGATTTTATCCACGCCGCTGACCGCCTGGCCGTTGGTGTAGATTTGCGTGATGCCTTCCGCAATGTTGGTCATGGCCAGTGTGGCGATGAATGGCTGTAATTTATACCGGGTAATCAGGAAGCCGTTGAGCCAGCCTGCCGACATACCCAGCCCGATGCCCACCACAAAGGTAAGCGTGATGCTGCCGGTGGAAGCCAGCACGCCTGCCGAAAAGCACGCGCTCATGGTGCATACGAGACCGGCGGACAGATCGATCATGCCGGATACGATCAGCATGGTTTCGCCGCAGGCGATAATGGTGACCACGCTGATCTGCTTTAAAATGTTGATCAGGTTTTGCGGCTTTAAAAAGTTGCTGTTGATGATCGCCGAGGCGGCGAACAGCAGCACCAGGATTAGAAATATGCCGTACTTGCGGTAGATCGACGCGACGCTGATCTGCTTTTTGTTACTCTTCATTTTGCTTCCTGCCCTCCACGATCATTTTCATCACTTTATCCTGCGTGGCTTCGGCGCGGCTCAGTTCGCCGATGATGTGGCCGTCGGAGATCACTTCCACCCGATGGCTCATGGAGAGCACTTCGGGCATTTCGGAGGCGATCATCAATACGCCGATGCCGCTGGCGGAAAGCTCCGCGATCAGCCGGTAAATTTCCTGTTTGGCGCCAACGTCGATGCCGCGCGTGGGCTCATCCAAAATGAGGAGCTTCACGTTGCGCACCAGCCACTTGCTTAAAACCACCTTCTGCTGATTGCCGCCCGACAGCGTGCCTGCGAGCGTCTCAATCGACGCGGCTTTCACGGAGAGCTTTTTGCAGATATCCGTGACTTTTTCTTTAATGGTTTTCACGTTGAGTATGCCATGCTTGGAAAACAGGTCGCTGTTGGGCAGCACAATGTTGTCCTTGATGCTGCGCACCCCTACAAAGCCATAGGCCGCACGATCCTCCGTGACCATGGCGATGCCATTTCGGATGGCGTCGCGCGGGCTTTTGATGCGCAGGGGTTTGCCGCCCATGGTGATAACGCCGCTATTGTGGCGATCCAAACCAAAAATGGCGCGTGCGATTTCGCTTCGGCCTGCGCCCATCATGCCCGCAAAGCCGACGATTTCGCCCTTGTGGATTTCAAAGCTCACATCTTCAAATACACCTTTGCTGGTGAAATGTTCCACCGCAAACAGCGGCTCGGTACCGGCGGCTTGCAGCGGGGGATAGATGTCCTTGACTTCGCGACCCACCATCATGGTGATGAGGTGATCCTGCGTTACGTCCGAAATCAGTCCGGTGGAGATCATTTCACCGTCGCGAAGCACGGTTACGTCGTCGCCGATGGCGTACACCTCGTCCAGCTTATGGGAGATGAACACCATCGCGATGCCCTTCTTTTTGAGCAGCTCAATCTGGGCAAACAGCTGGCGGGTTTCCTCGCCTGTTAACGCGGAGGTTGGTTCATCCAATATGATTACGCGGCTGTTGCGGGAAATGGCTTTTAAAATCTCCACCATCTGCCGCTGGGCTACGCTCAGCTCCCACATTTTGGTTTCAGGATCGTAATCCAGCCCGAGCGTAGCCAGGCAATCCTTTGTTAAACGGCTGCGCTCCTTGCGGTTGATGATGCCTTTGCGCTTCAGGGGTTCGCGCCCGAGAAAAATGTTCTCCGCGATGGTCATTTCCGGGATGGGGTTAAGCTCCTGCGGCACAATGGCGATGCCCTTTTCCAGTGCGTCGCGTTCATGGGCGAAGCGCACGGGCTTGCCATCCAGCGAAATTTCACCGTCATAGCTGGCATAGGTGCCCGACAGAATTTTCATGAGCGTGGATTTGCCAGCGCCGTTTTCGCCGACCAACGCATGCACACGGCCCGCGCGCAGCGTCATGTTTACGTGGTTGAGCGCCACCACGCCGGGGAATTCCTTGCGGATGTTTTTCAGCTCAACAATCACGTTGTTTTCGGCCATATCGGCCCTCCTCTCTTGGGGTGAAAAAGCGATTGGACGGACAATGAGTTATACGTTTAACGCATCAGAGCATCACCCGGTATGCCGTATCGTTCTTCCTCACACATGTAAGATAAGGTGATTATAACACCTACAAAACCATATTTCAATCTATTTTTCACAGAAATAGATTATTTTTTGCAAAGCAGGAAAATCAATGCGGGAAGCGAATATCTATCTTAAGTTAATCGTGTAACGCTTTTAACCGTCGAAAAGATTGACGGATACAACAGGCCGCTTCATACTCATCCTAAGGAAACAGAGAGGGTTTTTCAAATGAATGCCACCATCAAAGATATCGCACTGGAATGTGGCGTCTCCGCTGCGACGGTATCGCTGGCGCTGACCGGCAAAAAGGGACGCGTATCCGCCGAGACCACCGCGCGCATCATGGAAACCGCCGCACGGCTTCAATATACGCCCAACCGCGCGGCGGTGAGCCTTGCCACGAGGCGCACCAAACTGGTGGGCGTGCTGATGAGCGATCTTCGCAACACGCACATCGCGGAACTGTTTATGGCGATTGAGGAGGTGCTACAAGGGCACGGCTATACCCTCATCTGCCATGTGCTGGACGATAAAACGGTCGATACCGGCCGTATCTCCAGCGAGCTGATTGGCCTTGGCGTGGAGGGCATCCTCTATGCGCAGCCGATATTCCTTGACCCGGACGAGGGGTTCTTCCGTATGCGGGAGTTTTTAAACAGCGCGGGCGTGCCCATCATCTGCAATGATGATGTGGGGCTCACCTGCGCCGGTATGGATGTGAAATTCGATTTTTACCGAGCCGGCTACATGGCAACCCGCCACCTAATCGATTGCGGGCATCAGGTTATCGGCTGTGTGAGCGGCCCCGCAAACTACCGCGTGAGCGAGCAGCGCCTGCGCGGCTACCGCGACGCGCTGGAGGAAGGCGGCATCGTCTACGATCCCAAACTGGTGTTTTTCGGCGACTATTCTACCGCCGGAGCCGAACCGGCGCTGAGCTATCTTCTGGGGCAAAAGGCAACGGCGATCTTCTCCTTCAACGATGAAATGGCGTTTGCCCTCTACCGCAGCGCGCACCAGTACGGGTTAAGCATCCCGCAGGACATCAGCGTGATCGGCTGCGACAACGTGCCTTTCTGCAATGTGCTGGAGGTGCCGCTTTCCACCGTGCATGTGCCTACCGTGGAAATGGGCCGCGAAATGGCGGAAAATTTAATCTCCCTGATTGAAGAGCCGAGCACCAAAGGGCGCACAGAGCATATGCACGCTCCGGCGCTGATGCTTCGGGGAAGCGTGGCACGCAGGGGGTAGGGGGCATGTCGGTGCCCCTTTCGCTCTGGCCGAGCGCTGCAGCGCTCTCCGGGCTTGCCGCCCATTGGCTTCTTTCCTTGCGGAAGGGAGCTTTTTCTTTTCTTTTTTCGGAGTAGGCTTGCGGGCATGGCGGGGGATGCACCTGCGGGTGCACCAAAGGGCTTTCCGCTCGCCCTTTGGAAACCTTCGGATGTCGCCATCTTACACGGCAGGGCTGGAAGGGTTGCTCTTGAAGTACAGGATAGTCGTCCAGCGCAACCACGCAAAAAATACAGGTTTACATACCTTTGAGGCTCCGCGCGTGGTAGCGCTGACCGACAAGCCTGTCCTCCTTCGAGCGACCCTCCCAGCCCTGCCTGATTGTTTTCAGGCGACACAGAGAAATTGCCACCTAGCTTGAGCCAGAAACCTATACTCAACGTCTGTATAAGTCTTGCACAGCAGAATGGGTTTTACACCTCAATGAAAGATTCTAGTGAATACTTAGGGTAGCTATAAGAATAATGATAGTTAATAATTAAAGAATGAAGCCACTACGGGTAGCGAATTTCCCCTGTCGCCATGAAACCAAGCAGGCGGGAACACGCGAGGGGTCGCCCGCAGGTGGACAGGATTGTGGGCCGATGCTGCCGCAAGCGGCAGCGAGGACTACTTTCCTGTACCCAAGGGCAACCCCTCGCGCGCTCCCGCCGTGTAAAGGGCGACTCCGAAGGTTTCCAAAGGGCGAGCGGAAAGCCCTTTGGTGCACCCGCAGGTGCATCCCCCCTGTCAAAAGAAAGAAGCCAATGGGCGGCAAGCCCAGCGAGGCACGCTCGACCGGGGCAAAGGGGCACCGAAATGCCCCTGAAACCTGTTGCTTATTCCGCGAAATCTCCAATTTTGCCAATGTGCTGGCCAACAGCGAAATAATTGCCCGGCGAATAAATGACAGGGTTGATCTCCCGAAGGTCGATGAATTCCATCGTGGCGATATCCTCCCGTACGCTCACATGCCGCAGTGCCCCGAAATAGGTGTCGGTACTGCCGATGAGCATATGCTCAATCACTTCACACTCGTAGCTCCATTTCACCCCCGCCAGCAAGGGCACATTGAGCACCTTGCCTGCCTCCATGGCATGGGAGGGCGGCATCACAATGCCTCGCGTGGCCATGTTGTGCTGCTCGGCAAAGGGAAGCAGATCGGGCGTTACCACTGTGGCGGAAAACACACCGTCGCGTTCAATGTTCTGCGCGGTGCCCTTTTTGCGCTCAGCGCCGTTAATGCTCAGCACAAGGCACTTGGGCGGGCCGCCGCTGAAGCTGATCCATGAATAGGGCGCGAAGTGGGTAGCGCCGTCCGCGTCATACGTGCCAATCAGGAACACCTGCTGGGTAAAAAAACAGGCGGAGTTTTCAGTGATGATCTGCATGCGTTACAGCTCCTTCGCGTCCAGCGTCGCGTTGCTTAAATTGTGGTAGTAGTTGACGGTGTCCGCGGTGAAACAGTAGATGCAGTAATCCTCATCATCCACGCCTTTGGGATAGTAGATCTCGCAGCCGTCGCTCCAGAACCTGGCTTTGGTGGCGTGGTCGGTAAGCACTTCGATGGTTCCGGTGAACAGCGCGCCTTTGAAATCCGCTTCATTACAATAGTATACCGAGGCTTTGGGGTTGTTTCTAAAATGGCTGACACGGTTGCTGCTGGTGTTGGTGGAAAAGTAATGGGTGGTGAGGCTTTCGTGCTCCAGCACCATCATGGCTTTCACCTGCGGATAGCCCTCTGCGTTTACGGAGGCAACATAAGCGATTTTGCTTTCCTCCCGCAACTTGCGGATTTCGGCTTTGATCTGTTCGTTCATACGGTTTCGTCCTTTCCGGTCAGGTTTTGGAGGATGTGGGTGAGTGCGTTTTCAAAGATGATGATTTCCGAGTCCGTAAAGCCATTGTAAAACAGCAGGTTCATGCGGGTGGATACCTCGTCGTAATCGGCTTGCAGCGCACGGGCTGCGCTTGTCAGGCGGATGAATACCTTGCGGCGGTCGGCCGGATCGGGTTCGCGGCGGATGTGGCCGGAGGCTTCCAGCCGGTCGAGCATACCGGTCAGCGTGGTTTTGGCCAGCCCTGTTTTTTCGGAAAGGTCGCTGATGGGGATGCCATCCTCCCCCCATAGTACAAACAGGATTCGCCCCTGCGCGCCGTTGAATGCATCCACGCCGTGCTCCGTAAGCAGCTTTTCAAACACGCGCCCCTGCACCTGCTTCACTTTGCTGATGAGAAATCCTCCGTTGGAGTTGGAGATCAGAACGATCACCTCCTGCTATATAGGATAATACTATATAGAACTAAAAATGTCAAGAAGCGGATACAAAAACCCTGCATGGCATACAAAAACCCCCCGCAGATTTTGTTCTGCGAGGGGGTAGGACGTGGTAACCGAGGTTGTCTGCGGAGCTTACACTCCCGCAAACGCAACAATTGCTTCCACCGTTTTTTCCACCTGCTGCTCCCGCGTAATGGTGGGCACGCCATCGCCCTTTTGCACGCCGTAATCCCCAAAGTAGGCGTGGCAGCCGCCCTCGATGACCACGGTTTGCGCGTCGGTGGGCAGGTTGTCGCGGTACTGGGTCAGGCGGTCGGCACTCAGCACCGTATCCTGCGAGCCGTACATGGTCAGCACTTTCAGGTTCTTTTGGCGCAGGTCCGCGGTGGAATAGGCGGCCAACAGAATCAGCCCGTCAAACAGATCGTGGTGGTCGCTGATGTACAGGGCAGCCATGGAGCCGCCCAGCGAATGCCCGGCCATATACCAGTGCGAAATGTTAGGGTAGAGTGCCGGAAGGCCGTTGGCAGCGCCTGTGTCCAGCACGGCAAGGTTAAAGGGCATTTTTACCAGCAGGCACAGGAAACCCTTTTGCGAAAGCGCCTGCATCAGCGGGGCATAGGCGGTGTATTCCACCTTGCCGCCGGGATAAAAAATGATGCCGTTTGCCGCGTCGGGGTTGCCGAAAGCCAGGGTTCCGTTATCAAGCGTCGTGGCCGTAGCCGCGACCGCCGTGGCCTCCGGCGTGGCATGGGAATAATCGCTTACGTAGAGGATGGCGGTTGCCAGCAGCATTACGAGCACCAGCTCCACCACCCATAGCCATGTGCGGTGTTTGCGTACCTTCGGCTGTGTCATGGGGGATCGTCTCCTTTGGGTGAACTTGATGAGGAGGGAATGGGGCAGGCGACAACAGGCAATAGGGCGATCACCGTCCGGCTGAGCGCTGCGATCCATCTTAAAGTATGTATTCTGATCGAAGAGCTGGTTTTCCTTCCTCCGGCTCAGCCTCAAGGAAGGTTTTGACGCGCTTTCGGTACGGTGCGGGGCGAAAAACGTGGTTCTTGAGCGGCATGCGGTTGCCAAGCCCTTTATTTTGCGGTGTAATAGGCAGGTAAACCAGCTTCCAGCTGTGGTAATGTCGAAAGGAGTTTCACCATGTGGGAAAATAACGATAACCGTTTTGAGCGTATTTACCGTCAGGGTACCATGAAAATCATGGAAGTGTGGGTGGATAAACAGACGGGGGTCAACTATCTGTTCCATATCGATGGCTATGCAGGCGGACTCACTGCGCTGCTGGACAGCGACGGCAAGCCGGTCGTATCCCCTGAATACAAACGCTGACCGAAAAGAATCAAACAAAGCCCGACCGCAGGTACACGCCGCTGTCGGGCTTTTGCCATGCCTTGGCATTACAGCGGCGGCAGGGTAAACCCACAGCAACGCAGAACCTTTACAGGATGGAACCGCTGCGGGCACACCCCGTGACCCGAGCCTGTGATAGGCGAAAAACTTAGGCAAGACGCACGCGCCCTTCACACGGCGTTCAAGAGGATCGGTTAGCATGAACTCAGACTCCTGCCCTGATGCGCCTTGTTTGCGGGCATGGGCGGGAACGCGAAGTTGCTTGGAGGATCGGAATATGAAGTTGAAACGGACGATATCCGTGCTGGGGATGGCAATGCTGATGGCGATGTGCCTTTCGCTGGCGGGGCTGGCGGAAAGCGGCGCCAATGTGAGCGCGGGCGCGTATGTGGGCACCGTGCCGTCGGAAGGGCTGTACAGTGATCTGGGGCAGGTTACCCTGCTGGTTAACGGCGTGGATACCGAGATTGTACCCGGCACCACCTATGCCCAGGCGGATCACGCCGTGGTGGTAATCACGGACGCGGCGGGCAGCTATGCCAACTTCACCAAGCGCCCAAGCGAAGCCTATCGCACCGCGCTGTTCGTGGACAGCACGGGCGTGGTAACCGAAAAATCCGTTACCGGAGCCATTTCGGGCGGCACCTATGATAACCTAGGGGCGACCGGCATCACGGTGGATTCCGGCAGCGATAACCTGAACGGCGTGATGGTCACGGGCGGTGAATATACCGTGGCGGATGCCACGTTTCGTTTCCTTGGCAACAGCGATGGCAGTGATACATCTGACTTCACTGGGTTGGGCGCTGTGCTGTCCGCCTTTGGCGCCGATACCAAACTTACGGTTAAAAACGTGTACATTCATACCACGGGCGTGGCGCGTGCCGCGCTGGTAACGGACGAAGGCGCGGATACGCTGGTGGAGGATTCCACCCTGACGGTAGACGGCGGAACCCTGTATGCCGGTTACCAAAACTCCGCCGATCAGTCGGTGATGGTTGCGCCGCCGTGGGTGCTGGGCATCGCGGGTACCGCGCGCGCTACGAACCTTTTGGGCAGCAACTCCACCAATACATTTGTGCGCAGCACAATCACCGCCACGGGTTGGGGTGCGCTGTCTACCGATGATTCCACCGATGTGACCCTCACGGCCATCGATTCGACCGTGAATGTAACGGGCGATCCGAAAACGGTGGGGGGTTACGGCACCTACGCCATTGGCAACGCGGTGGAAAAGTTCTTTGGTACGGATTTCCACGTTTCCACCTTTGCCAGCATCATCACCGGTGGTACGATCCGTTACGATTCTTCCAACGGCTTGTTCGATATTGTCAACACACTGGGGGAAACGGTGTTCTCCGGCATCACAGGGCTGAACAGGGTAAGCAGCATTGTGTCGCAAGCCTTCGGGGTGATGTTCCATTCGCAGGGCGGCAGGGTCAACATCACGGGCGGCACCACCGTGGATACGCAAAACGCGGCGTTTCTGATCAAGGGTGCGGATGCGACCATCGATGTGGATAACGCCTCCATCACTACGGCGGATGGCGTGATCCTGCAGGCGATGGACAGTGACGATTCGGCGGTGAGCGTGGCGGACAGCGCCACCACCACGTTCAACACCACCTATACCGAACCGGAAGGCTATCCGGGAATCGATTATACGGTTGCCAGCGCCACCGATACGGCAACCGGTACGCCCAGTGCGGGCGGCGTGCCGGATATGGGCAACCCGCCTTCCGGTGAAACAGGTGCTCCGCCCAGCGGTGAGCAGACGCCGCAGGGCAACGCGCCGGGCGACGGCAATCCGCCGCAGGGCAACGCGCCGGGCAGCGATGCGCAAGCGGTGAATGCCGCGCAGACTATCGGCAGCGGCACAACAGTGAACGCTACTTTTACCAACGTTATCCTAAAGGGGAACCTCTATAACGCGACCGGATACACCGGCACAGGCGAAAGTCTCGTGGTCAATCTGGGCACCGGAGCCGCGCTCACGGGGGCGATTTCCGCGACCAGCGCCATCCACTCCACCGATGGCGGCGTAACGCAGAACGTGACCTTCACGATCGATGAGTTCTGGAAGCTCGGCCATGTGTGGAACAAGCCCTATTACAATGGCGCCAACAGCGTGGACGTAACGCTGGCCGACGGCGCGCAGTGGATTGTAACCGACACATCCGTGCTCACATCGCTTTCGCTGGGTGAGGAATGGATGCTTGGCGGGGATGTGTATGTCAATGGGAAGATGATTTCCCCACAGGCGGGGAAAACGTATAACGGCATGGTTGTGATAACCCCCTCGGGGAAGACGCTACCCAGCGGCCTCAGCGCGGACAGCGCTTCCGCCAGCACAACCGCCGCGAATGCCGCCGGAACCCCCGGCATCATTGGCGCAGTGCCTGCCGATGCGGGCGCAATGCCGATCGGCAGCGAAGCGGCGGTCAGCGGCGCGGCTGCCAGCGCCGTGGCGCAGAAGGCCGCCGTGTATGTGGAAAACAGCACGCGGATTGCCGATAAAGAGTATGGCGATACCGGCACCGTGAGCCTGACCGGAACGGTAACCGACACATCCGCCACCGATTTGTACCTCACCGCCACGGATTTTGGCGACAGCGGCCTTGTGGTGAATGGCGGCAGTTACACCGTGGGGGGCAGCAAGGATAACTTCGACATGCCCTATACCGTGATGAACGGGGCGACTGAAACCGGCGCGTACAACAGCGTTGTGCTGATGAAAGCCGATACCGAAAACGCCTCCACGGGCGGGGCGGCGGTGACGGTTGCCGCGGGCGGTACGCTGAGTATTTTTAACACCTATTTGCAGGCGGACGGCGCACAACGTTATGTTGCCAGCGCATATGATGACAGTGAGCTGATTGTGAACGATTCGGCCGTGGTTTCCACCGGCGTCACGGATACCACCCAAAGCCAGACGACGCCCTTCTCCAATGCCGCGCTGCTCATCAGCGGGCGGGCGCGGGCGAACTTCTCCATTGGCGCAACGGCGACGTATTACTTTAACTCCGTGATTTCGGCGGAGGGATGGGGAGCGCTTTCTACCGACAGCGCCACGGGCGACGGGCTGGATCTGTTCGCCTACAACACCCGAGCCTATGCCTTGCACGGCGGCTATGCGACCTATGCCGACAGCAACTGTCGGGATACCTTCTATGGCAGCACGCTCACCAGCGCGGAGGTCGGGGCGATGATCGCCAACAATGGCTCCCTATCCTTCCTGCGCGGCTCGGATGTGCCGGGGGATGTGCTCTCCCGCATGGCGGAGGGAGGAGCGAAAACGGACGCGGGCACGGTGGTTATCGCCGGGCGGAACGCCGTGCAGTTGCACGCGCCGGATCGGTCGGGCGCGGGCGTATCCGCCTCGCAAACGGCGCAGTTGACCGTGGTTGGCTCCACCCTGCGAACCGATGCGCAGTACCAGAGCACTTTCGACTATACCACCTACGGGGAAGCGACTGTAAAATATCTGGATTTGATCAGCGGTGCGGCCATCCTCGCGAAATCGACCAGTGCGAACATTCTGCTGGATGGCTCCAAAGTGGAAAGTTATAATAATATCCTGCTGCTGACGGCGCTCAACAGCGATTCTTTGGGCAACTTTCTCAAAAGCGGCGATGGTGCGACGGTAGACGGGGTGAATCTCGAAATCCGTGGCAGCGAAGTCACGGGGGATGTGAAGCATTTCGATTACCAGCGTGCGCTTGCGGTGAACCTGACGAACGGTTCAGTGTGGAACGGCGCGGCGGAAACGTGGGATGCGGCGGCGTGGAACGCCTACTGGGCAGCGTATGAGGGCAGCGCGGATTGTAACTGGCTGAAGGATGATGACAGCTACGAAAGCCTTGGCACATCGGTCACGGTGGATGGCACCTCTGTTTGGAATGTGACGGGCGAATCGACGCTCGCCAAACTGGTGATAACGTCCGGCGGTGTGGTCAACGGAATCATCACGGTAGACGGGCAGGCCGTGGATGGTTCTGCCGGAACGTACACGGGCGTGATTGTGGTTACGGCTAAGTAGACCCATTCAAATGCTTATAAAGCAAGGGATTGGATAGGAATTGGAAATCGAGTGCGGTATAAAAAGCATAGCGGGGGCTGCATTGGGAGACAAAGCCATATCGCATACCCCAATTAACCGTTGCGCGGATGGTGAAAGCACAGCATCATTGAATTACAAAAACAGGGTTCGGAGCCAATGCTCCGAACCCTGTGTGCGTTTCATTTCAGCGTATGTTCCCGACAAAACGCCCGCAACTCCGCCTTGCGCTCCTCGGGAAGCAGTGTTTTTTTGACGCCGAGGATCGCGCCTTCGATGCCGAGCAGCCTGTGGATGCATGCGGAGCTGTCGATGGCCTGTATCCGTAGCCAGGCTTCTTCCGTGCCCACAGCGGTCAGTTGAGACAGCGTATCAATCCCCACATCGTGGAGCTGTTGCTCCACCACGGTGCCAATGTTGGGCAGATTGGCCAACTCACCCATAGACATCCCTCACTTTAGCGCATGGTTCGCTTTTCCACCGCAGTATAGCACGGGACGAACACCTGTGCAAGCCTGTCGAAGCAGCAGACTGCATCCGCTGCCGGAGCGGGCTTGCGTTTCATTACGGCGACCGTTTCCGACTTATGGAAAGGCATGCATTCACCTGCCTGCACAAGCCTGTGCGCCTGTTTCACACCCGAACGTATCGCGCATCGTCTTTTGGGGTCAGTCTCGTTGTCATACCCTCGGTGCGCCGTTTACACCTGAGCGTATCGCGCAAGCCCGAAAGCACGCCGCGCCCCGGAGCGCAGGCATCAACCTGCGTGAGATGCCGAACCTCTTCTGCAAGGGTGTGGCTTATGCCTGCGCCGCTGCAATCAGCGGCTCGATGGCGGCCATGTCCGAATGGTTGAAGTCCGCGCCGATCAAGTCGCTCATCTTTAGCCCCTGATCGTTTTTCGGCTCCTGTTTGGCGGCCATTTTGCTCACAGTTTTCAACATGAATTTGGCGAAAAAGCCAAGCTTTTCAAAGTGGAAACCGCCTTCAAAATAGAACAGCGGCATGTTATCCAGCGCATTGCCCGCGCGCAGGGTCGCAAGGTCGATGCTCGCAGGCGGCGTTGCGCCTACGGCGAATACAATCAGCCGCCCCTTCACCAACGGGCGGATTTTGGCAAGGCCGCTGATTTTGCTGGCAAAAATCCAGCCGCCGTAGACCACGGTATCGGCTTTTGCCAGCACTTCCGCCGAGGCGGAGGCGGCAGGGAGGGCTGTGCCGTTCAGGCGGGCGGCAATGGCTTGGGCATATTTTTGAGTAGAACCGGTTTTGCTGGTGTAAACCACAAGAGTACTCATAGGCTTTGCTCCTTTAGATTGTTCTGGTCGGAGGGATAGGCGGGCTGTTCATAGTTGCCGCCAAGGTTGCGATCCATTTGTTGCAGCACTTCAATGGCGCTGCGTAACTGGGCGTCGGTAAGGCCATCATACAGCTGATTCATGAAAGCGTCGGCCATCGCCTGCTTATCGGCGTTGACCTGCACGAACTTTTCGGTGGCGATCAGCCGCTGTTTGCGCCGATCCAGTTCGTCCGGTTCGATGTGCAGGTAGTCGCTTTTTTCCAGCTGTGCAGCCATGCGCTTCACATTCTGGTAGGAGCAGCCAATCAGCCCGGCGGTTTCCTTGAGGGTCGGGGCGTAAGGGATAAGCATGTTGAGTACAATCATTAAAAAATGCTGTTTCATGGTGATGTCTTCAAACTGGCTGTCCCCAATGGTCTGGATGCGGTTGGAGAGGGGAAAAAGCATGCCGTACATCATCAGGCGCTCACTTACCCCGGTCAGATGAAGCTTAACGTCCTCCATTACTGCACCAGCCCCTGACGCAATGCCTGATTGACCGCGTTGCGGAGGGTCAGGCTGGAAGCGGTCGCCCCTGCGACGGTATCCACATCGTCAGTGTTTTTTTCCACCATCACGGGCAGCATTGCCTCGGCAGGCTTGCCAAGACCGGTTTTGTGCTCAAGCAATTGGATGCCTGCGATGGTGTGATCCTTCACCGTTACCTGCACCCGCACCTCGACCATTGCGGCTTTGCTTTCGCCGATGTAGGTGCCGTCCGCCACCTGCGCCATATCGATGGGCACGTTGGTGAGCTTGGCCAGCGCTTCGTTTTGCTTTTGGGAAACCACCAAGAAACCAATACCGATGATGCTGACAATCACCATCAGCACAACGCCAAGGGATCTGAGGAACTTCATGTGGGATGCCTCCGATATCGTATGTTGCAATGCATAACATGTTATGCTGCGACCTGAATTATATAACGTGTTATCTATATTGTCAAGAGCATTGGGAAGCGGTTTGGCAGAAAATCTCTGAGGGCATTCCCTTCCGGCATGCCTGAAGATCGCGTTGCTATAAAGCAAAGCCCCGGCTATTCCAACCGGGGCTTTGTCTTGTGTCAATGAAGGCCGGATTCCTTATGTTTGACCCTTCGCTTACTGTTCCTTCTTGCCCGCATAGGCCGCAATCAGCGCCAGCGCAAGCACTGCGCCCTTTACGGCAGGCAGTACGTAGTAGGAAACCGCGCAGATGGTCAAGCCGTTTTCAAGCGTGGATACCAGCATAGCGCCGACCAGCGTACCCAGCGCGTTTGGCTTTTCCGCGCCACCCACCGAGCGACCAACGAACACAGCCGCCAGCGATTGCATCAGATAGTTATCCGCGCCCATAACCTGCGCGGAGCTGCCGCGGGAGGCTACCAGAATGCCGCCGATGGCGATAAACACAGCGGTGATCATACCGGCCAGGTAACGGTAGCCCTTGACGTTGATGCCGGAGAGCTTCGCAGCCTGACGGTTGCCGCCCATGGCGTAAATAAAACGGCCATGTTTGGTGAATTCCAAAAACACATAGGCGATCAGCACGCACGCCAGCATGATGATAATGATCCATGGCGCGCGGCCAATAGCGGAGAAGGAATCGGAAAGTGTGGTGCGAACCGGAGAAGCACCGCTGGGCAGGCGCATGCCGGTAGAAACCGCGCCGCCGCCGATGTACCACTGGCCAAGACCCTGATGCACAAACATCAAAGCGCAAGTCGCCAACATATCGGGAATTTTGCAAACGAGGATCAGGAACATGGTCAGTTGATACATCACCAGGGTGACGCCGATCGTGACCACGACGCACAGCCACAGCGGCAGGCCGTACCACAGATACATGCTCACAAACACGTAAGCCGAGCAACTGGCGAGCGTACAGGCCGACATATCAAATCCGTCCGGAGCCATAGTCACCGTGGCGGCAATGCCAAATACTGTGGTGATCGACATGGCGCGCAGGATGTTGATCATGTTGTTTTCGGACATAAAGCTGCTGCCCTTGACCAGAGTAAAAATCACAAAACAAAGAACCAGTGTGATGATGGCTGCCCAGTCCAGCAGGAAACGCATAACTCTACGGCTGTTACCCGTTCCTATCGACTTGTTTCCCAACGTAGCTTGCATGGTGGATCTCCTCCCGTTGTTTCTTATTCGATTCTGGATCAGGCGTATTTCGTATCGCTGCCAATAGCGTAGTGCATGATTTCATCCTCGTTGGTTTTGGCGGTTTCCAATTCCGCCATCACGCTCCCGTCGTACAATACATACAGGCGATCCGTGATGGAAAGCAGCTCCGCATTTTCGCAGGAAGCATAGATCACGCTGTTGCCCTGCTTGGTGATATCATTGATCAGCCTGAAAATATCCTGCTTGGCGCCGACATCCACGCCTTTGGTGGGCTCATCGAAGATGTAAACGTCGCAATCCGCGGCAAGCCATTTGCCCACGACCACCTTTTGCTGGTTGCCGCCGGACAGGTTTTTCACGTATTGCTTGATGGAAGGTGTGGAAATGCCCAAATCCTTTACGTAATGCCGGGCGTTGGCGTCCGCTTTGCGCTTGTTGATGAACGAAAAAGTGCAAAACCTGTCCATACAGGCCGCGGAAAGGTTGAAAGTCACGTTTTCGTTTACCAGCACGCCTTCCTTGCGACGTTCTTCTGGCACCAAAGCTAGGCGGTGCTTTACGGCGTCGGTGGGAATGTTGATCTTGAGTTCCTTCCCATACAGGGTTATCGTGCCTGACGTTTTTTTATACGCACCGAATATGGTTTTGCACAGCTCGGACTTGCCTGCGCCCACCAGACCGGCGATGCCTACGATTTCGCCCTTGCGAACGTAGAAGGATACATCGTCCACCTTGCCGTCTGCGCCGGAAAGGTGCGATACTTCAAATACCTTATCGCCGATGGTGACAGGCTCTTTCGTGAAAAGTTCCTCGAAGGTGCGGCCGAGCATTTTTTCAACAATCTCTTTGGTGGTTGTTTTGGCGTTAACGGGGGAGGTATCCACAATCTCGCCGTTGCGCATGACGGTGTACTTTTCGCAAATCTGTAACACCTCGTTAATGCGGTGGGAGATAAAGATGATCGCGATATTTTCCGTTTCCTGAAGGTGTTTGACCAACCGGAACAGTTCCGCCGTTTCCGTGTCGCTTAAAGGGGCAGTGGGCTCGTCTAGAATTAAAAAATTGCATTCGGAGGCAATGGCTTTGGCAATCAGTACCATTTGTTTTTGAGCCAGGGTCAGGTTTTGCACCAGTTTACGTACGTTTACATTGATATGCAGCCGTTCCAGAATTTCGCGTGCCTTGCGGCGGGTACGGGTCCAGTGGATCATGGGGTCATGGGAATCCATGACCATGTTGCTGAGCATGACGTTTTCTGCCACGGACAGCGTGGGTACAAGCGCTGTATCAACCTCCTGATACACGATCTGGATGCCGTGTTTTTTGGCGGCCATCGCGGTGCGCAGTTCAATTACTTTATCATTCAGGTACACTTCGCCCGTATAGTCGGGGTTGGCACCCGCAAGTATCTTCATCAGGGTGGATTTCCCGGCTCCGTTGGCGCCGACAACCGCTCGGATCTCACCGGTGCTGACCTCGAAGGTTACGTCCGTCAGCGCCTTTACGCCGGGAAATTCTATGGAAATATTTCTTGTGCCGAGCGTAAGCTTATCCATGGATTTCCCTCTTCTCTTCATCAAAGGAGCAGCACGCTTTAAGAAGGAAGCGTCGGAGCCAAGACTCCGACGCCTCCTTGTCAAGACATTGCTCAGATAGCGTTAGGTGACGATGGCTTAGTGGAGCAAGGTGGTGGGCATCCAGTCGGCAGTGGACAGATACGAGAGGTTGCCGTACGTATCGGGAGCCACGGTGCCAAGGTTTTCCACGGTGGAATCGGTCTTCAGGCTGGTCGCGAGGATCGCAGAGCCAGGCACTTCAACCACGTCCACACCGGTCTTGCCGGAAGCGGGATCGTAGATCTTGTCATACTGGTTAGCAAGTTCCAGCAACAGCAGACGCATTGCGATTTCGCCGTTGAGCGTCCAGTCGGTGGTGCCGGCAGCAGTCCAGATGTCCGGGCGGGTGAGCATGTTGGTTACGTCAACGGGATCGATATCCACGGAACCCATCGGCAGCGCGGCGCCGACTTTGCCGTTGAAGTTGTCGTTTTCCAGGATGGCATTGTAGACGCCTTGGCCGTACGCATCGTAATACACGACAACGCCGTCCACGTCCGCGCGGTTCAGGCTCTGGAGATAAGCGGCCGATACGGCGTTAGCGGAATCGGGGGTATCCTGCAGAGGCTGGATTTCGCCAACGGTCTTGATCTTGCCGGCTGCTTCGTATTCTTCCCAGCCAACTTCACGACGGTCGAACGGGCTGTTGTAGTTGGGGCCACGCCATACTTTGACCAGACGCACGCCTTCGCCGAAATCCTTGATGAATTTATCAAGCAAAACGGTAACAAGGCTCTTGTCCTGTTGGAAAAGCTGGGTGACGCCGGGGAGCTTCTGATAAGCGCCGTCCGCGAAGAACTGCGTATCAAAGCACACAAGCTTGAGGTTAGGATACTGCTCGGTGATGCCCTTTAAGAACACGTAGGAGCCATCCTTGTTGCCATGGCTTACGAGCAGGCCGTCATATCCGGCGGCGGCGCAGCTGGAGATGGTATCCTGCCATTTGTTGATGTCGTTATCGCAGAAGAAGAAGTCAAACTGGACGCCGAGTTTAGCGCACAGGTCGGCACAGGAATCCTTCCACATCTGGAAGATGGTGGCGGAAGTCAGCTGCATAATGTAGGCAACCTTCTTGCCTGCCACGGGATTGGCGGCTTCGGCTGAAGATGTGGTGATCAGTGCGAACACCATCATGAGCGCCAGTACCAGAGCTAGAATCTTTTTCATGGTAAACCTCCTATTAAATTCTTTGGGGTTTCAAACATCACTTACCCCTTGTTGACGTCAGTATAGCACCTTTCTTGTGTAAAGGCAAGTGAAAAATAGAGATTTTTTTAGTAACTTTTTCAATTTGTGATTAGTAGGTAAAACATTGATAAAATAACAGTTTAGCCCGATAATACATCGATTTTGTTTAGTATTCAGTCGAAAAATAGGTTTCCGATTTGGAAAGATTATATTGACATTGATACATGAACAAACTATAATAAGGCCGTACATTGTTAAACGTGTTTATATGTTAACACAGCTAAACAGGCGCACAAAGCTTGTTCAAAAAACGGAAAGTGCGTAGGTGAAAAGCATGCCAACCAACCGCAAATACCCCACGGACGACGAGGCAAAGAAGCTGATTGTTGAAATCGGTAAGCGCATGTATACGAAGAATTTCGTAGCAGCCAACGATGGCAACATCAGCTGCAAGGTGGATGACGACATCATCTGGACAACCCCCACGGGCGTATCCAAGGGCTTCATGAGTGAAGATCAGATGGTGAAGATGCGCCTGGACGGCACGGTGCTGTCACAGGGTGAGCGCGGCCCGTCCAGCGAGGTGAAGATGCACCTTCGCATTTATCATGAAAACCCCGAAGCCATGGGCGTATGCCACGCCCACCCGCCCATCAGCACCTCGTTTGCCATCGCGGGCATCGGGCTGGACAAGGCGATTTATCCCGAAGCGCTTGTGAACCTGGGCACCGTGCCCTGCGTACATTATGAAGCGCCCGGCTCGCAGGGGATACCGGATTCCATCGCCCCTTACGCAAAGGATTACAACGCCCTGTTGCTGGCCAACCACGGCGCGGTGGCATGGGGCCCTTCGCTGATGGATGCGTGGTACCGGCTGGAATCCACGGAACATTACGCCATGGTGATCATGTACACCGGCAACATCATCGGCAAAGCGAATGTGCTTAGCTGTGAACAGGTAAACGAACTGATCGAGATTCGCGGCAAGCTGGGCATCACCTCCGGCGGCATCCCGCCCTGCTCGGCGCGCCCCACGAACCTTCAGGACGTGATCGCGGGCAATTCGCCGGTAGGTTCAGCACCGATGCTGAACAGCGGCAGCGGTTGCGGTTGCACGGGCGGCCAGACGCAAAGTGAGCTGGACGTGCAGGCCATTACCCAGGCGGTGCTGGCGCGGCTGCAAAACCTAAACAAATAAACAGCGTCCCTGCGCGGACAGACGGTTGCCCGCTCCGCCCTTCGCGCCAGCATGTTGAGCGGAAAAGCGAAACCCGCACGCACGCGCAGGGAAATCTCTTCCTATATAAGGAAGGCGGAAACGCCAAAGACCCCACGATAGAGAAGCGAGGTTCAGCGATGAAAGCAATCGTACTGGGCGGCGTGGCCGCTGGAATGAGCGCCGCCTCCAAGTTCAAGCGCGAACGGCCGGAGGCGGAGGTTGCGGTTTATGAGCGCGGCAGCTTCCTTTCCTACGGCGCTTGCGGCCTGCCTTACTTTATCGGCGGTTACAACCCCGACCCCGCCAAACTGATCGCCCGCACACGGGAACAGTTTGAAGCAACCGGCATCCGCACCTACCTTCGCCATGAGGGGCTCAGGGTGGATACCGCCAATAAAAAAGTAGAGATTCAAAACCACGATACGGGCGAAATCTTTTGGGACAGCTACGATGTGCTGATGATCGCCGTCGGATGCGAAAGCGTGATGCCAAAGGTGGAAGGCGCAAATCTGCCGTCCGTTTTCTACGTGAAAACGATGGAAGACGGGCTTCTGTTTGAAAAGATTGCGCACTTGCAGGGCGTGAACGAGGTCGTGATTGTGGGCGGCGGGTACATCGGCGTGGAAATGGCCGAAGCGATGCTGGCGCTGGGCAAAAAGGTCACGATCGTCGAGGCGTCCGAAAGGCTGCTGACCCCGTTTGAAGCGGAGTTTTCCGAACTGGCGGCGCAGGAACTGGAGCGAAACGGCGTTACCTTGAAGCTTAAGGAACGCGTGACCGGATTTACTGAGCAAAACGACCACCGTGTGGTGCATACCGACCACGGCGAATACCGTGCGGATGTGGTGCTGGTGGCGATCGGCGTAGTGCCGGCAACGGAGTTTTTAAAAGGCACAGGCATCGACAGAGTACGCAACGGCGCGCTGATTGTGGATCGCGAACAGCGCACGAACCTGCCGGACATTTTTTCGGCGGGGGATTGCGCGGTATGCTGGCATCGGGTAGCGGAGGAAAACTACTTTCTGCCGCTGGGCACGGTCGCCAACAAGTGCGGGCGCATCGCCGGTGCGAACATGGCGGGCGCGCATGAAGTGTTTGAAGGTGCGCTTGGGTCTGCGGCCATCAAGGTGTGTGAGCTGGAAATGGCGCGCACAGGCTTGAGCGAGGCGGACGCGGCGCGCAAGGGCATCGATTACGCGACAAAGCTGGTAACCGCGAACGACCATCCGGCGTATTACCCCAATCCGACGAAGCTGACCATCAAACTGGTGTATGAAAAGCGGACGTTGCGGCTGCTCGGGGCGAATATTGCGGGTGCGAGGAACGCGGTATTGCGGGGCGACATTTTCGCGACGGCAATCCATGCGGGCATGAGCACGGACGAGCTTGGAATGGTGGATTTAGCGTATGCGCCGCCCTTTGCGAGCGTATGGGATGCGGTGCATATCGCGGCGAACGCCGCCAAGTAGGGTAAGGAAAAAAAGAGGGGGCAAGGGCACCGAAGGTGAGTGCGTGCCCTGTGGGCACTTCGGCGAAGCCGAAAACGAGCCGGAGGTGGGAGGTTTGACAAGCGCAGGGCATGATAGTGCGCGCGCGCCGATCAAACCGATTGGAAAAGCCTCTGGCAGGTTTCCAAGGAGTGAAACCCTTTGGTGGGTTTGGGAGAAGCCCAACGCCTTACGTCGCAGCGTATTGCTAAAAGCGGGCGAACAGCCCGAAGAGCTGTGAAGCGAGTGGCAACAACGTATGACAGAGATTTTTTGACAGCCTGAGGGCGTAGCCCTTTCCAATCCGCCCCTTGATTCCGGATCAAAGTGAGGTAATCCCATGACCAAACTGACCACCCTCTCCCAAGCCATGCAAACCATCCCGGATGGTTCCCTGCTCGGTTTGGGTGGCAATGCCCTCAACCGCGCCCCGATGGCCGCGGTGATGGAACTCGCCCGCCTGCGGAAGCGTGGGCTCAGGCTGGTGAAAACGGCCGGCGGTATGGAGGTCGATCTCCTCTGCCTGGCAGGATGCGTTGCTGCTGTGGATGCGGGCTTCATCAGTTACGAAACCGAGTACTCCCTTTGCCAGCACTACCGCAAGGCCGTGCAGGCGGGGTCCGTTAAAGCCAATGAGCACGCCTGCTATACCGTGATCTCCGCCCTTCGCGCCGCCAGCTATGGCATCCCCTTTATGCCCGTGCGCGGCCTCAAAATCAGCGACCTTGTGGCGGCCAACGATTACTTCGCCCCCGTGACCGATCCCTTTACCGGCGAAACACTCAACGCGGTCAAAGCCCTTCGCCCCGATGTGAGCATCATTCATGCCCAGCTGGCCGATGAGCAGGGCAATGCCCTCATCGAAGGCCCGAAGTACGAGGATGTGCTCCTGTCCCGCGCTTCCCAGACTACCATTGTCACTGCCGAGCGCATTGTGGGGGAGGATTACTTCGCCCGATCCGACGTGAAGGCCAACATTCCGCATTTTCTGGTTTCCGCCGTTGTGCACGCCCCCCGGGGCGCGGCCCCAGGCGCCTGCCATGGCGCTTATGGGGTGAACGACGAAGCCATCCGCAGTTTTTTAAGCCTGACGGACGAGCCCGCGCTTGCCGCGTGGCTGAACAGGAGGCCGTGACATGCTCAGACCCTGTGATATTATGACGGTCAGCATGGCGCGCCTCATCCGCGATGGGGAAACGGTGTTCCATGGCGTCAGTTCCCATATGCCGATGATCGCCGTGCTGCTGGCCAAGGCTACCCACGCGCCAAACGCCGTACACCTGAACATCCCCGGCGGGGTAGACCCGCAAAAGCCAAGGCTGCAAAGCTTTACCAGCGCGGGGGATGATCTGTGGTCGCCCGCTGTGGCGGAGTTCCCGTTGCAGGAAGTGTTCGACCTGAGCATGCGCGGCGGGCTGGATGTTGCGTTTTTAAGCGGCGTGCAGTTCGATAACCGCGGAGGTGTGAACGCTTCCGTGATCGGCGATTACAGAATGCCCAAGGTTCGCCTGCCAGGCGGCGCGGGCAGCGCGGTGCTCATCCCCACGGCAAAGCGCGCTATTATCTGGCGCACGAAGCACGATGTGCGCACCTTTACCGACAAGCTCGATTTTACCACCGCGCGCGGCAATGTGAGCGATATTGTAACCCCGCTGTGCGTGTTTACAATGTATGGCGGCGAGCTGATTTTGAAAAGCGTACACCCGACCTCCAGCATTGAGGAGGTCGCGCAGAACACCGGCTTCCCCATCCGCTACATCACGCTGGCTACCACACCGCCCCCCACGGAGGAAGAGCTCAAAAAGCTGGACGAGATCGACCCGCAGGATTACCGCAGCCTTGAGTTCCGGTAACCCCCACACCGCAATAATAAACACAATATATCGATAAGGAAGGAAGTCTTGATCATGTCCCGCTTCGACACCTATTTTCTGATGAAAACCCCCGATGTGCTGGAGTATGTCAAGGAAAAGGGCTATATGCCCGCAGACGTGGAACTCACCGCAAAGGAGATTGGCGACGGTAACCTGAATTACGTTTTCCGCGTAGTGGATGAGAAAACCGGCAAAAGCGTTATTGTTAAGCAAGCGGGCGTGTCGCTGCGCATCTCCGCCGACATGAAGGTATCGACCGACCGCAACCGCATTGAAAGTGAAATTCTGCAAATTCAGTGGAAATACGCGCCGGGGCTGGTGCCGCAGATTTTTGGCTATGACACCGTCATGAGTGCCTGCGTGATGGAAGACCTGTCCGACCATGCGCTGATGCGCTATGCGCTCATGCGGCACGAGATGTTCCCGCGGTTCGCGGATGATGTTTCCACGTACATGGTCAACACCCTGCTCAAAACCACAGACGTGGCGATGGAGCATAAGGCCAAGAAGGATATGGTCAAGCGCTTCATCAACCCCGAGCTGTGCGAGATCACCGAGGATCTGGTGCTGACCGAGCCGTACAACGATTGCAACCACCGCAACATCGTGTTCCCCAAAAACGCGGATTTTGTGAAGCGTGAGCTGTATGAGGATGTAAAGCTGCAACTGGAAGTTGCCAAAATCAAGTTCGATTTTATGAACAACGCGCAGGCGCTGATTCATGGCGATCTGCACACCGGTTCCATCTTTGTGAAACAGGACAGCACCCGCGTGTTTGACCCCGAGTTCGCATTCTACGGCCCCATGGGGTACGATATCGGCAACGTGGTCGCCAACCTGATTTTCGCGTATGATAACGGCGTGGCGGCGGCGGATACGGCATTTTGTGAATGGGCGCTGAAAGCCATCGTGGAAATGCTCGACCTGTTTACGAAAAAGTTCCTGACCTGCTTTGACGAGTGTGTCACGGATCGGATGGCGAAAACGCCGGGCTTCAAGGAATGGTATCTTTCTACTATCTTGACGGACACGGCGGCCTATGCGGGCACGGAGCTGATCCGCCGCACGGTAGGCATGGCGCAGGTGAAGGATGTCACCACCATTGCGGACGAAGAGAAGCGTGCGTATGCGGAGCGGCTGAACATTCTGTGCGGCAAGGAATACATTATGAACCGGACGAAATACCAGAAGGGTGAAGATTTTGTCGCGGCGGTGAAAGCAGCAGCGGAAAAGGCAAAGTAGGCGCTAACGCGCCTTTGGGACGGCGCTGACGCGCCTTTGGGAAAGGGACTGAGGTCCCCTTCCCAACCTTCCCCCTGAATATGTTCTGTATGCTTGCAATCGCCTGATCTGCTCGCATTATAGCCGCTTCGCGGCTGTTCGCTCGCTAGGCTAAGTCCCTTGCCTTTTGGCCAAGGGACGTTGGGACGGCGCCCCAAGCCCTACCAAAGGGGGTGACCCCCTTTGGAAACCCACGCTTTGTACCTCCTCCTATAGTATCCCCCCACGAAAGGATGATCCCCCATGTCCGATAAGAACATCATGAGCTATGAAACCGTTGCACTCGATAACGAAAAAAGCGCACTCGTCATTATCGACCAGACGAAACTCCCCTATGAGGTCGAAATTCTCCACCTTACCGAGCAGAAGGATATCTGGAACGCCATCTATCTGCTTCAGGTGCGCGGCGCTCCCGCCATCGGCGTGGCCGCAGGCTTTGGCGTGTACCTTGCCGCCAAACAGATCAAAGCCGATACCTATGAAGATTTTTATAAGCAGTTCAAAGCTGCCAAAGAATATCTCGATTCCTCCCGCCCCACGGCTGTGAACCTCTCCTGGGCGCTCAACCGCATGGAGGGCGTGGTGCTCGCTAACAAAGATAAGTCGGTTCCCGAGCTCAAGGAGCTTTTGCATCAAGAATGCGTCGCCATTAAAGAGGAAGACGTGTGGATGTGCCGCCAGATCGGTGAGTACGGCCTGAGCCTCATTCAGGATGGCTGCGGCATCCTCACCCACTGCAACGCCGGTCAACTTGCCACCTCCAAGTATGGCACCGCCCTCGCGCCCATTCATCTGGGTCGGGAACGCGGCATGAACTTTAAAGTATTCACCGATGAAACCCGCCCGCTGCTGCAAGGCGCGCGCCTGTCCGCGTTTGAACTGTTCGCCGATGGCGTGGATACCACCGTGATTTGCGACAACATGGCTTCGCAGGTTATGAAAAACGGCTGGGTGCAGGCGATCTTCGTGGGCTGTGACCGCGTGGCTGCCAACGGCGATGCGTGCAATAAAATCGGGACCAGCGGCGTGGCGATCCTCGCCAAGTATTATGGCATCCCCTTCTATGTGTGCGGCCCCACCTCCACCATCGACATGAACATTGCCTGCGGCGAGGAGATTACCATCGAGCAGCGCCCCGCCGAAGAAGTGACCGAGATGTGGTATAAAAAGCGCATGGCACCCGAGGGTGTGAAAGTGTACAACCCCGCCTTCGACTTTGCGGATAACGAGCTGATTACCGCGATCATCACCGAATACGGCATCGCGCGCCCCCCGTACACCGAAAGCCTGAAGGAAATCTTCCGCAAAAAGCAGGAAGCGCAGAAGAAATAACATGAATGAGAATGAGCTGCAAGGCATGGTGCTCCGTATCGTGCTTACGGAGCTGGCGAAAACGGGCGAACGCTTTGTGCCGGTTTCGTCCTCCAACCGCCATGTGCATTTGAGTCAGGAGGATGTGGAGCGGCTGTTCGGCACAGGCTACCAGCTGACCCGGATGCGCGATCTCGCGCAACCCGGCCAGTATGCCTGCAACGAAAGCGTGACCATGGAGTGCGAAAAGGGCAAACAGACGCTTCGCGTGGTTGGCCCCGCCCGCAAGGAGACCCAGATTGAGCTCAGCTATACCGATTGTTTCAAGCTGGGCGTAAAGCCCGTGCTCCGCATGTCCGGCGAAACGGCGGGCACGCCCGGCTGCACACTGGTGAATGGCGACAGGCGCGTCACCATCGACCATGGCGTGATCGTCGCCGCCCGCCACCTGCACATGGCTCCCGCCGAAGCGGCGGGCTTTGGCCTGAAAGATGGCGATGTGGTGGCTTTGCAGGTGGAAGGCTCACGCGCGACCATTCTGGAAAACCTCGTGGTGCGCAGCGGCGAGGCACACAGCCTTGAAGCGCACATCGACAAGGATGAAGCAAACGCCTGTGGGCTGGTAGACGGACAGTTGTGCCGCATCCTGTGCGCGCCTCGCGTGGCAAAGCCGCTGCCGCCTCCGCTTGCGGCGTCGGCTGTGAGTTCGTCGCCGAGGATGCAGGCTGCCGTTCCGCTGCAAACCTACGTGCCCAAGGCGGCGCCCCCACCCGCAGCGCAGGCCGCGCCGGCACTTACCCCCTATGCACCTCCAAAACCCGTAGAAACCAAAACCACGATGCTGGATCTTTCCCTGGAACCGCACCGCTTCATTTCCGAGGAGGATGTGCTCACCGCCGCGAAAGACGGGCATAAGCTCATCCGGTACGGGAAGGACGCCATTTTCACCCCGCTGGCGCGGGACGCGGCTGCCGCCAAAGGCATCGAACTGATCGAACTTTCATAAGGAGCCTGAAGTGTATGGCATTGACTGAACAGGATATCCGGCAGATTACGGATGAGATTGTCAGGAGCCTTTCCGGCGCGCTCAAGGTGACCGCGCAAAGTCCCGCGCCCGCAGCGGCGCAGGGCGGCTGCACAGGCCGTTGGCTTTGCGACACCGCCGAGGAGGCCATCGGCAACGCCAAACGCGCGCAGGAAAAGCTTGCCGATACCACGCTGGAAAAACGCGGCGAGCTGATTGAGGCCATGCGCAAGGCCGCCATCGAAAACGCGGAGTATTTGGCCAAGCTTGCCAATGAGGAAACCGGATATGGAACCGTGGCCGCGAAAATCCAGAAAAATCTGCTGGTGGCACGCCGTACCCCCGGCATTGAGGATTTGAACACCGTCTGCAAGACCGGCGACAACGGTATGATGCTGATTGAGCAAGCGCCCTTTGGGGTCATCGGCTCCATCACGCCTTCCACCAACCCCACCAGCACGATCATCAACAATTCCATCAGCATGATCGCAGCGGGTAACGCCGTGGTGTTTAACCCCCACCCTGCCGCGAAACGCGCTTCACAGGAAGCTATGCGCATCCTGACCGAAGCCATTGTGAAAGCGGGCGGGCCGGAAACGCTCATTACCACCGTAAAGGAGCCGACGCTGGAAAGCGGGCAGGTAATCATGACCCATCCCGATGTGGCCATGCTCTCCATCACCGGCGGCGAGGCGGTTGTATCCGTTGCCATGAAGAGTGGCAAAAAGTGTGTCGCCGCTGGCCCCGGCAATCCGCCTGTGATTGTGGACGACACCGCCGATATCGACAAGGCGGGCAAGGACATTGTGGACGGCGCGAGCTTTGACAATAACGTCCTGTGCATCGCTGAAAAAGAGGTGTTCGTGTTCGGCACCGTGGCTGACCGCCTGATGGCCGCCATGGAGCGCAACGGCGCCTACCGCGTATCCGGAGCGGATATCGATAAAATCGTGAAAACCGTGCTCATCCCCAAGGATGGCAAGCATGTGATCAACCGCAAGTATGTTGGCCGCGACGCGGCGGTCATCCTGCGCGATTCCGGCGTAAGCTATACCGGCAACCCCCGCCTGGTGATCGCGGAGGTAGACCGCAACCATCCCTTTGTGATGACGGAAATGCTGATGCCGGTGCTGGCGATCGTTCGCGTGCAGGGCATCGACGAGGCGGTAGCCGAGGCGTTCCGCGCGGAGCAGGGCTGCAAGCACAGCGCCATGATCCACTCCACCAATGTGCATAATATGTCCAAGGCCGCGCGTAAAATGAACACGACCATTTTTGTGAAGAACGCCCCCAGCTATTCCGGATTGGGTTTCGGCGGCGAGGGCTACACCACCATGACCATTGCCACGCCGACGGGCGAGGGCGTCACCAGCGCCAGAACGTTCACGCGCCTGCGCCGCTGTGTGCTGTACGGGGATTTCAGAATCAGTTAATGGCAGTTTCGGCACCGTTCACGCTGCTCACAGCCAGTGCCAGCCTTTAGGGTACAGGTGCGGGCGCAGGGAAACAGGGGCAGGAAACAGCATCAGACAGGAGCCATGTTATGGATGTGATCGAAGCCATCCGCAGTGCGGGCGTGGTAGGGGCGGGCGGCGCGGGTTTTCCCACGCATGTAAAGCTGGCCGTCAATGCCGGACGCGTAATCCTCAACGGCGCGGAGTGCGAGCCGCTTCTCAAGGTGGATCAGCTGGCGATGCAGTACAATGCCGATCAGGTGGTGCGCGGGCTGGAATTGGCGATGGAAGCAGCGCACGCCCCCGAGGGCGTCATTGCCACCAAGGAGCACTATGAGGAAGCCGTAGAGGCGCTCAAGCGTGCGATGATAGGCAAGCCGAACCTGCGGCTGCACCTGATGGAGAGCTACTACCCCTCCGGCGATGAAAAGAACGTGATCTTTGAAGTCACCGGCACGGTGGTGCCCACGGGAAAACTGCCCATCGACGCGGGGTGCGTGGTCATCAACGTCGGCACCGCCCTGAACATTGCCAGCGCGGTAGACGGAAAACCCGTGATTGACAAGAGTGTTACGGTTTGCGGCGATGTTCCGGAGCCGGTCACGGTAACGGTGCCTATCGGCACAGCGATGCGCGATGTGCTTGCACTCAGCGGTTTCGCGGGCAGCGAGCACGACTATGCGCTTATCGTGGGCGGCCCCTGCATGGGCAACCTTGCCGAAAACTGGGACGACCCCGTGACCAAAACGACTGGCGGCTTGCTGGTGCTCAAACGCAGCCATGCCCAGATCCGCATGAGGCAGATCACCATGGAGCAGCAGGCGCGGCTGGCGAGAGCCATCTGCTGCCAGTGCAACCGCTGCACGCAGCTTTGCCCAAGGCATGCCATGGGTTTGCCGGTAGAGCCTCACAAGGCGATGCGCGCCATTTCCACCGGAAACGCGGAACTGCTCGGGAGCGCCGCCGGAGTGCTTGCGTGCTCCAGCTGCGGCCTGTGCACCAACTTTGCCTGCGAAATGGGGCTAACCCCCTCGATTGTCATGACCATGCTCAAGCAGGAGCTGGGCAAAGCGGGGATTCGCCCCGTACCGGAGGAGAACATCACCCCCGACCCATGGCTTGTAGTCAAGGAAGTGCCGGTGAAACGCCTGATCGCGCGGATGCATTTGAGCGACTTTGACCGCCCCGCGCCGGTGAGCGATCGGACCGTAACGCCTAAAAGCGTGCGGATACCCCTCAAGCAACACGTAGGCAAGCCCTCCGAGCCGGTGGTAAACATAGGCGACAGGGTGAGCAAGGGGCAGTTGATCGCCCGCATACCGGAAAAGGCTTTAGGCGCGGCAGTGCATGCCTCCATCAGCGGCAGGGTCACGGAAATCAATGGGCAATCGATCGTCCTGGCGGGCGAATAAGCGGGAGGGAGCAACCATGACAGCAATTGGTGTGGTGGAATCCAACAGCATCCCGCTTGGGGTGCTCGCGGGGGACGCAATGGTGAAAACGGCGGCGGTGGAGCTGGTAACGGCTCAAACCGCGTGCGCAGGCAAGTACATCGTGATGGTAAGCGGCGATGTGGCCGCTGTGCGGGCTTCGGTAGCCGCCGGAGTGGAAAGCGCGGCTTCGGCGCTGGTGGATAGCCTGATTATCCCCAATGTGGATGAGCGTGTGATCCTGGCCATGTCGGGCGCGCCAACCGTGGAAAACGCACAGGCTGTGGGTGTGATTGAGACATTCTCACTGGCCAGCACCATCGGCGCGGCGGATATCGCGGTTAAAACTGCCGAGGTAGAACTCATTGAGGTTCGGCTGGGGCGCGGGATGGGTGGCAAATCGTTTCTGGTGTTTACCGGCGAGGTAGCCGCGGTGGAAGCCGCGTCCAAAGCGATTGCGGCAAACGAAGGTTCCAAGGGGTTGATCGGGTCCAGCGTTGTGATCCCTTCTCCCCATATGGATATGGTCAAAGCACTACTCTAATCTGAATATAGTAAGGAGAAACCACTATGCAGGAAGCTTTGGGAATGATTGAAACCCGCGGTCTGGTGAGCGCAATCGAGGCGGCGGATGCGATGGTCAAGGCGGCCAACGTGCATCTGCTGGGCAAGGAACTGGTAGGCGGCGGCCTGGTAACCGTGATGGTGCGCGGCGATGTAGGCGCGGTGAAGGCGGCTGTGGAAGCGGGCGGCGCTGCTGCCAAGCGCGTAGGCGAGCTCATCAGCGTACATGTAATTCCCCGGCCGCACAGCGATGTGGAAGCCGTACTGCCCGGCACGGCAGAGGAAGCCGCTGCTCCCAAAACAACAAAGACCATCAAGGCGTAACCCGCCTCGAAAGGAGAACACACCATGGAAAAGCAAGCATTGGGTATGATCGAAACCAAGGGTCTGGTAGGTTCCATTGAGGCGGCGGACGCGATGGTGAAGGCTGCCAACGTACATTTGATCGGCAAGGTACATGTGGGCGGCGGTCTGGTAACGGTAATGGTTCGCGGCGATGTGGGCGCGGTGAAAGCGGCTGTGGAAGCCGGCGGTGCCGCTGCCAAGCGTGTGGGCGAACTGGTTAGCGTACATGTGATTCCCCGGCCGCATGATGATGTGGAACTGATCCTGCCCAAGCTGTAAGGAAGGGGAATCGCTATGCTAAAAGGCATTTCTCCCCTGCTGTCGCCGGAGCTTTTGAAGGTTCTGGCGGAGATGGGGCATGGCGACGAGATCGTGATTGGCGATGCGAACTTTGCGGCGCAGAGCCTGGGTCAGCGCGTGGTACGGGAAGACGGGCACGGCGGTGTGGAACTGCTGGATGCAATTTTAAGCCTGCTGCCGCTGGATACGTTTGTGGAAGCGCCGGTGACGCTGATGCAGGTAGTGCCGGGCACAATGGACGGCGAACCGCCGATTTGGAAAAGCTTTGCTGCCACGGTGGAAAAACATCAGGCGGGGGTAAAGTTTGGCAGTGTGGAGCGGTTTGCGTTTTACGATCGGGCACGCAAAGCGTACGCGTGCATAGCGACCGGTGAGCGTTCCCTGTATGCGTGTATCATTTTGAAAAAAGGCGTACTGTAGGGAATAGGGAAGTAAAAGGGGGGTCAAGGGCGCATAGCCCTTGGCAGGTTTCCAAAGGGTGAAACCCTTTGGTAGGGTTTGGGGTAAAACCCCAAGTCTTACGCCACAGCGTACACCCGTAAACGAGCGAACAGCCGCGTAGCGGCTATGAGGCGAGTGGAATGGTGAATTGCTTTGGAAACAACAACCCTCTTTTGACCCACGCGGATGGATATGTGCTGTGTTGCTTGCTTTTTAGCAGGCAACACAGCCCCCAGACGGTTTTGTTCACTTCTGTATGCATACAGACCACTATTCCGCTCGCCTCATAGCCAAAGGCGCTGTCCGCGCCTTTGGGAAAGGGACTGTGATCCCCTTACCCGCTCGGGTTAATTGTCGTGCGTGCACTACGTGCCCCACACTCGTTAACCCTCCCACCTGCGGGTCGCTCATGGCTTCGCCGTGGTGCCCACAGGGCACCTGCTTCCCTACGGTGCCAACCATTCCCTGAGGATGAAAGGCAGCTTGAGCACCATTCCGCTCGCCTCATAGCGCCTTCAGCGCTGTTCGCTCGCTTGACTGTGATCGCTTCGCCGGAGTACGTTGGGGTGCCGCCCCATACCCCGCTAAAGGGCTACGCCCTTTAGAATCCCCCCTTTTTTTCTCCCCATCTTTCCTTTCCTCCCATATAATGTTCCGCTGACTGACCCAGCCATCAGACCATTGTGTGGGCGTTTGATTCGGCGCCCCAGAGAAAGGAATGTTCCCATGAAAAAAATCATGAATACTCCCGAGCGCTTCATCCCCGAAATGCTACAGGGCATCTATGCCGCCCATCCCGGCGAACTCACCTGCGTGGAAAACGATCTCCATTGCCTCGTGAATGCCCGTACCCACGAAGGGAAGGTCGGCCTTGCTACCGGCGGCGGCTCCGGCCACCTGCCCCTGTTCCTCGGCTATGTCGGCGAAGGCATGCTCGATGGCTGCGCCATCGGCGATGTGTTCCAGTCGCCCAGCGCCGAGCAAATGCTCGCCGTTACCCGCCACATCCATCAGGGCAAAGGCGTGCTCTATATCTATGGCAACTACAACGGTGATATTTTCAATTTTGACAGCGCCACCGAAATGGCGGACTTTGAGGACGGCATCCGCGTGCTGAGCTGCGTCGCGGGTGAGGATGTCGCCGGCCCCGCCGCCCTGCCCGGCGAAGCCAACAAGCGCCGCGGTGTGGCGGGCATCTTCTTCGTGTTCAAATGTGCCGGAGCCGCCGCAACCGCGGGGCTGGATCTGGATGAGGTGAAACGCGTAGCCGACAAGGTATGCGCGAACGTGCGCACCATGGGCGTGGCGCTGTCCAGCTGCACGGTGCCGCGCGTCGGCCATCCGAGCTTTACAATCGGCGATGATGAAATGGAAATCGGCATGGGCATCCATGGCGAGCCCGGTGTACGCCGCGGCAAACTGTTACCTGCCGATGAAATCGTGGATGAAATGCTCGCCCCCGTGCTTTCCGATCTGCCCTATGCAAGCGGCGACGAAGTGGCTGTGCTCATCAACGGCCTTGGCGCGACCCCGCTGGAAGAACAGTACGTGATGTTCCGCCGCGTGAATGAAACGCTCACGGCCAAGGGCATCAAAGTTTTCCATGCCTACATCGGCGAGTACGCTACCTCCATGGAAATGGCCGGTGCGTCCATCTCCCTGCTCAAAGTGGACGACGAGCTTAAAACGTACCTCGCCGCGCCTGCCAATACGCCGTTCTTTCACCAGTTTGCTTACTAAGGAGGCCTCCGCATGGCGGATTTGAAGGAACTGCTTAAAACCTGGGCGGACATCATGGCTGCCAATCAACAGCGCCTGATTGAGCTGGATGGCATGGTTGGCGACAGCGATCTGGGGCTGACGATGACGGACGGTTTCCGCGCCGCTTACGAAGCCATGAAGGACAGCACCGAGCCCGATGTGGGCAAGCTTGCCTACTTTGCGGGCAAGGCAATGGGTTCCGCCGTACCCTCCACCATGGGTACGCTCATGGCAAGCGGCCTGATGAATGCAGGAAAAGAGTTCAAAGGTGTCGAAACCATGGAAGGCTCGTTGTGGCCCAGATTTTTCCAAGCGTACTTCGACGGTGTGCAAAGCCGCGGCAAGGCGCAGTTGGGCGACAAGACGTTTCTGGACGGGTTGTATCCCGCGGTGGAAGCGCTTAAAGCACACGCAGACGACATGAAAACAGCCGCCCCGCTTGCGGCTACCGCTGCCAACGATGCGTTCCTCGCCACGCGGGGGATGCTCGCCAAGCATGGTCGCATGGCTATTCGGGGGGAACAATCCCGGCAATACCTCGATCCCGGCGCGGCGGTCGCGGCGCTTTTGATGGACGGGTTTGCCCAAACCATGATGAGATAGGACGGATACCGTTATGACGATCAGGGAAATTGCCAACTTAGCAGGGGTCTCTCCGGCAGCGGTTTCGCTGGTCATCAACAATAAAAAAGGGGTCAGTGAAGAGACCCGGCAGCGTGTACAGGCAGTGATTGAGGAGCACAATTATGTTGTGCCCGGTCAGAAGCGCGCCAGCAAACCCAAGCGTTTCCGCCTCTGCGTGGTCAAGTTCCGCACCCACGGTATCGCGTTGGAGGAAAACCAGGGGTTTATCGCTTCCATTATCGACCAGATCGAAAGCGAGTGCCGCCACTACGGCTATGACCTTGCCATGGTTAACTGCGAAGTGACGACCGCCGCTGAAACGCTCAAGGAGCTGATGGTTTCCCCGCCGGACGGCGTAATCCTGATGGGCACAGAGGTCAGCGTGACCGATTACAAGCTGATGGATCTGCTGACCGTGCCCACGGTGATCATGGACAACAGCATGCGCGATGTGCATGTGGATAGCGTGCTGATGGATAACGAAGCCATCAGCGCCGAGGCCGTGCGCTACCTGTACGGGCTTGGTCATCGGGATATTGGGTATATCCGTTTCAGCCTGCCCATCAGCAACTGCGAGGAGCGCTATCAGGGCTACTTGCGGGAGATGGAGCGGCTCGGGCTGACGGTTCCCAAAGCGCTCAACATTATGCCTACGCTCAGCGGCTCCTATAAAGACATGAAGCGGCTTTTGGAAGCCGGCGAGTATGTGCCTCATGGCGCGTGCGTCGCGGATAACGACACGGTGGCTATCGGCGTGATGAAGGCGGTACGCGAAGCGGGCTACCGCATTCCCGAGGATTTGTCCATCATTGGTGTGGATGATATTCCCTTCAGCGCCATGACCATGCCTGCGCTCACCACCATGCGCATTTCCCGATCCGCGTTGGGTACGCTCGCGGTGGATACGCTTCGCAAGCGCATCAAGTATCCCAACTGGCCCAGCATGCATATGCGGCTGTCCGGTCGCCTGGTCGTGCGCGGCAGCACAACGGTCGCCAGCGCGCCCTTTGGGAAAAGGGACTGAGGTTCCTTTCCCGGTTCGTTTTATCGTCTTGTGTGGCTTAGCGAACCTCGTGCTTGTGATACTTTCCGCTTGCAGGTGACGCACCGCTTCGCTGCTGTGTCCGCAGGGCACCCGCTTCCCTCCGGCGCAACCATCCGCCATGGGTGGGAACGGTGCTCGTTATCTTAGGGTGCCCGTTCAGGTGGATCGTGCCATGCGCGCTTTTGGGGCGAACGGACGAACAGTTGCTTGCCATAATATCACACAGGGAGGGAATGCCATGCTCGTAGGCCGTGTAACCGGTACGGTGGTCAGCACCAACAAGGTGGCTGCGCTTTGCGGCGCGAAGCTGCTGATTGTGCAGCCTGTGGAGCTGGACACCCTGACCATGAAGGACGATTATGTAATCTGCGTGGACGATGTAGGCGCGGGCGAAGGCGATCTGGTGTTTTGCGCCTACGGCAGTTCCGCGCGGCAGACGGATACCACCAAAAAAGTGGCCTCTGACTTTTCCATTTACGGCATTCTCGATTCCATCGACATGCGCGGGGCGCGTACCTACGACAAGGCAAAGGAGACGGACGCATGCAGCTGGCAAGAGTGATCGGCTCCATTGTGAGCACCCGCAAGAGCGAGCGGCTGGAAGGCCTGAAACTGCTTGTGGCTGTGCCCATCGATATGGATACCATGCAGGAAAAGGGAGCGCCGTTTGTTACCGTGGATACCGTAGGCGCGGGTGAAGGCGAAATTGTGATGTGGGCGGGCGGCAGTTCCAGCCGTCAGACGGATTTGACGACCGGAAAACCCGTGGATAGCTCCATTATCGGCATTGTGGATTACGTGGATGTGCAGGGCATGCGCAAATACGACAAAGCCAAAGCGGAGAGCGGCCTATGAAGCTGGGGCGTATCACAGGCACGGTGGTATCCACCGTGAAATATGAAAAATACAGGGGCATGAAGCTGCTGAAAGTGCGCCAACTCGACCTGAACCTAAACGAAGTCGGCGAGGAACTGGTGGCTTTGGACGCGGCGAACTCGGGCATCGGCGATATTGTGCTGGTGAATAATGATGGCGGCGCGGCGCAGATGGTGTTTGACGATAAAACCCTGATTGCGAGCGTTACCATTTGCGGTGTGATCGACTCGTTTACCTGTCAGGGGAAAACGACGCACTGTCATGGTTAAGCGGAAGGGGGCGGCGGTTTGAACATCGGGCGAGTGGTCGGCACTGTGGTATGCTCAGTGAAAACGCCGACGCTGAACGGCATGAAGCTGATGGTGGTGCGCCAGCTGGTAAATGGCGCGGAAAAAGGGCTGGTGATCGCCAGCGACGGCACTCGGCAGGCAGGCATAGGCGATACCGTCTACATGATCGGCCGTGCGGAAGCCGCGCTGATGCTGAGCAAGGAAGCGCCCCCGCCCAGCGATTTGACCATCGCGGGCATTATCGACCCCGAAACGCTTTAAACGAAACAGATGGATCAGCCGCGCTTGTCGCGGCCTTTTTTTACGAATGGACAACCGCAGGGGTTACCGTTGCAACCGCTGTTAAACCGTATATGCATTCAAACGATTCTCGCATCGGTCAGCGGGTAATTTGTGATCAGACATTGCTGTGAAATCTCGGCATCGCTTCGCAACGTTTGCGCTTCCGCTCCGCGCCTGATCACCCAATTCCTCGCAAGCTCATCGGCGTCCATCCATTGAATGAGTATCCGTATGATAGCGATCATCTGCTACCGTAAACACCCGATGGTCAGGATTTAGCGTTCCCTTTTCTCCTGTTCCAGCCCTGTCATACCGCTTGCTTTCCGAATATCCGTAGCAGGATGGCACCCGATCAACCGCTATTACGATCAAATGTTTACATTCTGAGGCATCGTCCATCGTTGACAAAGATACCCCCGCAGTCTATGATGACCAAAAGAGGCATAAAGGACGGATTACGGTGAAAATCAGATTCTGGTGGGCGCGGCGGCGTTTCTGGCAAAAATGGTTGCTGCTGGCTGGCGCGGCGCTGATGCTGGCGCTGGTTTCCGAGGGCTTGCACAACACCCGCGCGTTCACCACCATGCGCCTTACGCCCACAACCGTGCCTGTTTCCTCTGCCACATGGGAAACCGATATGGCGTTTCAGGTGGACGAAAGCGGCGCTCATTTTGAAAGTGCCAGCACCCACGTGATCGATCTGGTGCTGGATAACCCCGATATTCCCCTGTCTACGGTAGCGGTTGCGCTCACCGGCGAGGGAACGGTCAACGTTTCGGCGTTGATCCGCGACGAGGCGAGCGCCTATACGCTTGTGCAGGTGTACAGCGCGTTTTGCGTACCCGAGGACCCGACGCTGCGCTACTGCTACGCAACCACCCAAAGCGCGGGCAAGGTGCGGGAACTGCGCCTCCGCTTCAAAGCATCGTCGGATCTGCCATTCACCGTCGCGCAGGTAACGCTCAACGCGCCGATCCCGTTCCGGTGGGAACCGCTGCGCTTTGGGCTGGTGTTTGCGCTGGCGCTTGCGTTGCTGTGCGCCCTGTTTTTACGCGGCATGGCGACGGTTTACAAACCCCGTAAGCTTTCCCACAGGTTGATTGTGATGCTGCCCCTCGTGGCGGTGATGGGGCTGGCGCTGTGGGTGGCGGCGACGATCGAGCCGGAAACGCCTCTGTTTTCCGGCATTACGGATGAGGAGGCATCGGACAGCCATAGCGATATCTATGCTGTGCTGTTTGAAACCCTGAATTCAGGCCGTCTGTCGGTGGATCGCGTGCCAAACGAAGCGCTTTCATCGCTGGATAACCCGTATGACCAGAGCGAGCGCGTAACCAAAAAGATCAGCTTTGCGTTTGATTATTCCTATTACCATGGGCAGTATTATATCTATTATGGCGTGGCTCCGGTGGCGACGATCTATGCCCCGTATCACCTGCTCACAGGACGGGTGCCCACCAGCCGGGATGCAACGCTGCTGATGGGTTGGCTCTCCATCGCCTTCATCGGCTGGGCGGTATGCGGTCTGGCACGGCGCTATACGCCCGACGCCAATGTGTTTGCGCTTTCGCTGGGCTGTGTTACGGCGGTATTCGCCTCCGGCGCTATGCTGTTGCTTGCTTCGGCGGATTTCTATTATCTGGCGGAGCTTAGCTTTGTGTGCTACTGTGCGGGGGCGATTGCCTTTGGCGTGCATGCGACGCTTCAAAAGCACGCGTGGCTGCGGCTCACGCAATATGCGCTTTCCGGCGTGTGCTTCGCGCTGACAGCAGCCAGCCGGCCCAGCGCGCTGCCGATGCTTATGTGTTTTCTGGCACCGTTGTTCCTTTGTGAACTCCTGCGCAAACGTGCGAAATTTTGGGATACGGTTGCTTTCCTTGTGCCCGCGATGCTGGGGGTAGGGGCCATTCTCTGGTATAACGGGGCGCGGTTTGGGTCGATCTTCGATTTTGGCGCTAAAAACCAGCTGACGGTAACGGATGTACACTGGCAAAGCGTACGGTTGAACGAACTGCCGCAGGCTCTGTATCACTACCTGCTGGAACCCCTGACATGGAGCAACCGCTTTCCCTATGTGACGGTGGGCTACCACGCCTTGCCTACGGCGGGGCGGTATGTGTTTACGCTTTCCAACATCGGGGTGCTTGCGTTCCCTGTGGTGTGGCTGCTGCTGCTGATGCCGCTGACCACGCCACGCGGGCTGAATGCAGCGCCGCTGCTCAGGGTCGAGCGGCGCTGGACATTCCTTCTGCCGCTGGTAGCCTCGCTTCCGCTGATGCTGGTTTCCTACGGTGTTGCGGGCGCGATTCTCCGCTATACATGCGATTTCCGCATTTTCTATGTGCTGGGCGCCGTGTCCTGTGCCATCGCGATGATGAGCACACCGCTTACCGCAGAACGAAGGGCGCTTTCCGCGCTGTGCGTAGCGCTGTGCGTGGCTTCCATCCTGATTGGGGTGGGATTGCTGTTTGACAATGAGCGGGATTACATCCTGAAAAACGCACCGCAGGTGTATTACGGGCTGCAACGGATGCTGTTCCCGTACGCAGGGTAAGTGGCCAAACGGAGAGCCTAGGGCGCAAAATGGCGACTATGATCTGTGGGCACTTCGGCGAAGCGGAACGCGAACCGGAGGCAGCGAGGTTTGACATGCGCGGCGCACGAGGATCCAACCGACAGGGAAAGCTTCGACATGGCTCCAAAGCGTGAAATTCTTTGGCACGTTTAAGCAACGCTTAAGGCGTGTTTGAATCGTTGCCGCGACCCCTATCACATTTATTCAATCAAACCTCCTTTCATTTTCCTGCTTTGCCCGCGCTATGCGGGCTTTTTACTGCCTTCCTGTTTCAACACGCGATCCTTGCCGTATATTGATTTTACGCAGGCAATCGACCCGCGTTCGCCTGCTGTTTCCATTCCTGCTGCCTTGTTTGACGCACAGGGTACGCTGCTGTATAATATTAAATTACGGCTGGCACATGCCGCCGGTTGCACTTCCGAAGGGAGGAAGTCCCATGAGGATATCCATCGCTTACGCCACCAAAACCGGCACCACGGAGCAAGCCGCCGCTCAACTTGCGGAGGCGCTCAGGGCACGCGGGTGCGATGTAACGGTTACCAACCTCGCCAAAGCAAGGCCGGATCTCACGGCGGACGCGTTCGCATTGGGCGGCAGCGTGCGTATGGGTCGCTGGAACCGGCGCGCAAGGTGGTTTGCCAAACGAAACACCGTGAAGCTTTTACAAAAACCTCTCGCGCTGTTTGCCTGTCGCTGCGGTCAGGACGATCTGCGTGCGATGTTTGCGGCGCAGGTTGGGGAGCCGCTCACCGACCATGCCGTGTTTGCCGATTGTTTGGGCGGCACGATGGAACTCAGCCGCCAGAAAGGGCTGGATCGCTATGTGGTGCAAATGATCCAAAAGAGCGATGCTGCTGCTAAAATGGTAACGCCCGGTATCCTGACGGAGAGCGTGGAGAACTGTGCCAACGCGCTTGTGGGAGCGTTGATCCGATGAGCGACTGCCGCCTCCCCTTTACCATCCGCGGCACCACGGTGCACGGCAAGCGGTTGGGCACGGAGCTTGGCTTCCCGACCGCGAACCTGGATTATCCGGCTCACAGCGCTTTGCCGCCCGACGGCATCTATGTGGCTGAAGCGTTCGTGGATGGCCGCCGCTACGCCGCGATTTTAAACCAGGGTTACCATCCCACTACGCCCGAAGGGCGCGCCACCATCGAAACTCACCTGCTGGATTACGTGGGCGGCGACCTGTATGGCAAACAACTGACGCTGCGCTACCTGCATTTTTTGCGCCCCGAGGCACGTTTTGACACGCTGGAGGCGCTCAAGGCGCAAATGACGGTGGACAGACTCAACGCGCTGCGCTGGATTGAGGCGCATGAGCGATCCCTTGCCGATGCGCTGAACCTAAGCGCACCGCTGTCAGGCGAACCGAAGCCGCACTGACCAGTCGCGATACCGCGCGACTGCAATCGCTGCCATCGGCACCCCTGCAATTTCAACGATACCGCGCGAACCGCGCGTTTCTCAACTTCCTGTGGCAAAGGAGAACCTATGGATGATCAGAACCCCATTCAAACCGAACAGGCTACCTACCAGTATGAGGAAGATGGCCTGCTCGCGGTAGATCATGTGACCTTCAGCATCGAAAAGGGCACGTTTGTAGCCGTGTTGGGTCATAACGGCTCGGGCAAAAGCACGCTGGCCAAACTCATGAACGCGCTGTACCTGCCCACCGAGGGCACCGTGTTGGTGTGCGGGCTGGATACTGCCAAGGAGGAACACCTGTGGGACGTGCGCAGGCACGCGGGCATGGTGTTCCAAAATCCGGATAACCAGATTGTGGCGACCGTGGTGCGCGACGATGTGGCTTTTGGCCTTGAAAACCTCGGCGTGCCGCAGGCGGAGATGATGCCCCGCATTGATGACGCGCTTGCCGCCGTGCGCATGACCGATTACGCCGCCGCCGCGCCGCACATGCTTTCCGGCGGACAAAAGCAGCGCGTGGCCGTGGCAGGCGTGCTGGCCATGCAGCCCGATGTGATGATTCTGGACGAAGCTACCGCCATGCTCGATCCCTCCGGCCGCGAAGAGGTCTTTTCCACCGTGCGCAAACTCAACCGCGTCAAAGGCATCACCGTGGTGTGGATTACCCACTTTATGGAGGAAGCCGCGCTGGCTGACCGTGTGGTGGTGCTCGATCACGGTAAGATCGCGCTGGACGGCGTGCCCCGCGAGGTGTTTAGCCAAGTGGAACAGCTCAAGACGCTTGGGCTGGATGTGCCGCCGATGGCGGAACTGTCGCGGATGCTGGACGAGGGCGGGCTGACCCTGCCTGCGGGCATCCTGACCGTGGATGATATGGTAAAGGAGCTGAAGGCATGCCTATCCAAGTAGAGCATCTCACGCATACCTACCTGCCCGGCAGCCCTTTTTCCGCTACCGCCATCCATGACCTGTCCCTGACCATTGAGGATGGGGAGTTCATCGGCGTGCTGGGGCATACCGGCTCGGGCAAAACCACGTTTGTGCAGCATTTAAACGGCTTGTTAAAGCCCAGCGAAGGGCGCGTCCTCATTGATGGCGTGGATATCACCAAGAAGGGCGTAAGCCTGCTGGACGTGCGCAAGAAAGTCGGGCTGGTGTTCCAGTACCCTGAATATCAGCTGTTTGAGGAAAGCGTCGCCAAGGACATCGCCTTTGGGCCTAAGAACATGGGACTCACCAAGCCGGAGATTGACGAGCGCGTGCGCTGGGCCATCGCGCAGGTTGGGATGGATTACGATGCCGTAGCGGATTGCTCGCCGTTTGAACTCTCCGGCGGCCAGATGCGCCGCGTCGCCATCGCGGGCGTGCTGGCGATGAAGCCTAAAACCCTTATTCTGGATGAACCGACGGCGGGGCTTGACCCGCGCGGCCGACGCGCCATTTTGGACATGATCCGCCGCCTGCATGCCGAAACCGCCATGACGGTGATCATGGTGAGCCACAGCATGGACGATATCGCCCCCCTTGCCACCCGCCTGATTGTGATGAGCAAAGGCGAACTGGCGATGTCCGGCGTGCCGCGCGAGGTGTTTCGCCAGCGGGATATTTTGCGTGCCATCGGCCTTGGCGTGCCGCAGGGCGCGGAGCTGTGCTATCGCCTGCGCGCGGAGGGATACGCCATCCCCGATAGCCTGTATATGCTTGGGGAGGTGCGCGACGCCATCCTAAAGCTTGCGGGTAAGGCAACCATTCCAGACGGAGCCGACGATGCGGCTGTGAAAACCCTCGCTGATACCGTTTCGGTGAATGAATCTGCCGATGCGGAAACCCTGCAAAGCACGGAAGAAACCATCCCCGGCAAGCGAGCGCAGGAGGAAATCGCCAACCCCGACCCCGATGTGCCGGAAGGCACGGCAGCGCCGACGGACGACGGTAAAGTATCCGGCGGTGGTAACCGGACGAACGACGCTCCCGCCAGCGATCACCAATCGACCGACGGCACGGCAAAATCTTCCGCGCGGACGCTTTTGGAAGATACTGCTTTGACGGAAGCCACGCGGACGGTCAGTAGCCCCGCCCCCGAAAAGGAGGCGAACGCCTGATGCTCAAGGATATCACCCTCGGGCAATACATGCCCGGCAATACGTTTGTGCACCGATTGGACCCGCGAACGAAAATTTTGCTGACAACGGTCTACATCGCGCTAATCTTTCTGGTGTCCAGCCCTGTTTGGTATGTGATTCCCGCGATTTATGTCGCGATGGCCGCAAAGATGTCGGGGTTGTCGTTCGGGCAGTTATTAAAATCGGTAAGGCCGCTGAGAATGCTGCTCATCCTCACGTTTGTGCTGAATGTGTTCTTTTCCGGCGGCACCACGGTATGGGTGCGCTGGGGGGTGCTCACCATTTCGCAGGAGGGCGTGCTGCTGGCGGTGCATTTCAGCATGCGGCTGGTGTTCCTCGTGGTGGGCACATCGGTGCTAACGCTGACCACCTCGCCTGTGGCGCTGAGTGACGGCATCGAAATGCTGCTCAAGCCGCTGAAGGTGATCCACTTTCCGGCGCATGAGCTGGCGATGATGATGACCATTGCGCTTCGCTTTATCCCGACGCTGATTGAGGAAACCGATAAGATTATGAAAGCGCAGCAGGCGCGCGGCGCGGATTTTGAAAGCGGCAACCTGATTGCCCGTGCCAAGGCAATGGTGCCGCTGTTGGTGCCGCTGTTTGTGAGCGCGTTCCGCCGGGCGGGGGAACTGGCGATGGCGATGGAAGCGCGCTGCTACCACGGCGGCGAGGGGCGCACGCGGTTGCGCATCCTGCGGTTTACGAGGGAGGATGTGAAGGCAACGCTGGTATCACTGGTTGCGCTGGGACTGGTGATCGCGGCGCGCATGGTAGCCTAAGCAGGGTCAAGGGCAAAGCCCTTGTCAGGTTTCCAAAGGGTGAAACCCTTTGGTGGGTTTGGGCAAAGCCCAAGCCTCCGCACCGCAGTGCTCAACCCGTAAGGGAGCGAACAGCGCCGAAGGCGCTATGAGGCGAACGAAATAGCGGCCAAGTTTTATCAACGCTCATACGCCGTTCTTCCCCCACGGGGGAGGTTGAGCGGAATAATATCCCAAAACCAAACGCTTGATGCCTACCACCCTGTGTGAAAACCGACATCATACGTATTTCCAGCCCTCTAAAACAATCACCTCAAAGGAGGAATACCACCGCCATGCCAGCGGATGAACTTTTCACGCTCGACCCGTCGGCCGACGCGGCGCCTGTTTCCCCCGAAGACGATGATTTCGATACCCCAGCCGACTGGGTAACGCGCGATGGCCTGAACGCGCAACCCGGCTCGCACCGTGTGCTGCTGACCATCAGCTACGACGGCACTGCCTATGCCGGATGGCAGCGGCAGCAAAACGCGATGTCCGTGCAGCAGCGTGTGGAAGAAGCCCTGCTGAAGCTCACAGGCGAACGCATTGTGGTTTTTGCGGCCAGCCGCACCGATGCGGGCGTGCATGCGCTGGGGCAGCGGGTGCATTTCGATACGAAAAGCCGCATCCCCGCCGACCGCTTCCCTTATGCGCTGAACACCTGCCTGCCGTGGGATATCCGCGTGCTGGCGGGCGTGGAGGTGGGCGAATGCTTCCACGCAAGGTTTGACGCGAGGGGAAAACAGTATGCCTACCGTATCCATAACGAGCGGCACGCCAGCGCGCTCTACCGTAACCTGACCGCCCACGAACCCGTGAAACTGGATGTGGAGGCCATGCGCAAGGCCTTGCCGCAGCTCATCGGCACGCATAACTTCGCCGCCTTTCAAGCCAGCGGCGGCACGGCGAAAAGCACCGTGCGCACCATCCACGCCATTGAGCTTGCGCAAACGGGCAATGACCTCACGCTGACCATACGGGGTAACGCATTTTTATACAACATGGTGCGCATTATCGCAGGCACGCTGATCGAAATCGGCAAGGGCAAGCTACCGGCGAGCTGCATCCCTCTTGCGCTGGAAACCGGCGATCGGCTGGTGCTGGGCGTTACCGCCCCCGCGTGCGGGCTGGAGCTGACCGCTGTGTTTTACGACCGATATTAAGCGTAGGTGACGTTGCGTAAAAGGGCCTTTGAGCACATGATCCGCCGCCTTCACGGGCTGGCTGTAACGCCATGCCGGAAGCTGTTCCGGAGTGTTTGCGTGCAGGCTTATCCTCGCCGGATGCTCCGCAAAGCAGGAATTTCCCCGACGGTCGGCGAAATTTCCTATGTCAAGCACAAATTTACAAAGCCGCTCATCACGGCTCTTTCGGCATGGATGCCGATTATGGATTAAAGGGGTAAAGCATGGCAAGTGTTGGCGATCTCGCGATTGATTTAGGCACCTCGAACATCCTGATTTATATGAAGGGCAAGGGCATCATCCTGCGTGAACCTACCGTGGTCGCCATCGACCGCGACACGCGCGATGTGCTCGCCTTTGGCGAAGAGGCGCGCCGCATGATCGGCCGCACGCCCAGCAATATTCTGGCGCTGCGCCCCTTGCGCGAGGGCGTGATTTCGGATTACGAGCTGGTCAGCTTTATGCTGAAAGGCTTTGTGCTCAAAGCTATTGGCAAGCACATGTTTGCCCGCCCCCGCGCGATTCTGTCGCTGCCTACGGGCGTTAACGAAATGGAAAAGCGCTCCATCATCTCCACGATGTTTGACGCGGGCATGCGGCGCACCCAGCTTTTGGATCGCACGCTTGCGGCGGCGCTGGGCGCGGGGCTGCCCATTGATGAAGCCTACGGAACCATGGTGGTGGACATCAGCGCGGGCGTGAGCGATATCGCTGTTTTGTCGCTTGGCAAAGTGGTGGTGAGCGATTGCAGCAAAATCGGCGGCGACAAGCTGGACGACGCCATTATCCGCCACCTGCGCCGCAAGCACAACCTGCTGATTGGTGAACGCACGGCGGAGGAGCTGAAAATCAACATCGGCTCGGCCATCCCGCGCAACGATCAGCTTTATATGGAAGTGACCGGCCGCAACCTGATTACCGGCCTGCCCAAGACCATGCGCATCACCAGCGATGACGTGACCGAGGCCATCGACGAGCCGCTTCAGCAGTTGATTGAGAGCATCCACGGCGTGCTGGAACACACCCCGGCGGAACTGGCGGCGGATATTTTTGAGTACGGCATTTTGCTCACGGGCGGCGGCGCGGAGATGTTCGGCCTGTGCGAAGCCATCGCCGATGCGCTGAAAGTGCCCTGCTCCTGTGCCGAAGATCCGCAAACCAATGTGGTGATCGGCTGCGGCAAAGCCATCGAGAATATGCAGGATTTGGGGCAGTTTTTGGATGACAGCAGACGTAGGCTGATGGGGAGATAGAAATAGAGCCTTTTGCTTATTCAGCAAAAGGCTCTTTAGCTTAATCGAGATTGTTGTTCTCCGAATTGTCGGGATTACTGACAGGGGTGGGCACTCCATTAATTACCCTAATATGATAATTTGAGTAATTACCCTGTTTGATTTCCCTAACGAAAGTTTTATCAGACATATTCCTGCCTGTATGGTTGTCGCGGAATCCGATATTGCGACCAGTTGAGCTTTCATGAGTTGTACTAACACGTTTCATAGGCATACGCTCATCTCCTTTGATGAACAAAGGAAAGCGGCGACCTCGCTTTCCCGCAAGGTCATTAGTTACATATCTACCAAGAAAACGAATAATCCGTTTGGCGCGTGGATTACCTTACCATTACGATGAATGGTTGGAGTGAATACATACCGCTTCCCCAACGGTGGGGGATCATAAATCTTATTCATCCGATTAGCTCCTTTCAAGAGAAATCTCTCTTGAAAGGATACCGATTTTGTGGTAGACTCAATTTGTTCGATGAGCTGGTCAACAACCACTTATCAGTACCTTCCAAGAGAGACGCTAGAAGTGTTCAAGACTTTTAGCGTCTTATTTATGTTAAGCGAAATATCGCATAACACCATCTTAAACCGCCTTGGCATCATTAAAGTCAAAGATTATCGCTGCTCCCATATCTTCGGAAGCCTCGATAAAGCGTCCTTCTACCTTGTAACCGCTCGTGTTTTCTACGTCCCATCCCGTTAGATTTCGGATTGTGTTGGTGAGGTCACGAGAGTTCCAACGCAATCCCTCGGCTTTCCCGTCCTTGCAAAAGTCTACTTTTGCTGCTTCGTTTTCACCGCACACTTGGATCGCCATGCGCTTTCCCTGTCGGTCGAAGAGGATTTTAACATGAGCTGCACAGTTAAGCTTTTGTACAACAGGCTTACTGATACCAATGCCATTTTTTGTGTATGTGATTGTTGGTGCTCCATATGCCAAGATAAACGTAGAGAATCCTTCGAGTTCGTTCATATAGCGATCCCTCCTCTTCGCTTCTCATTTTATCATTCCGCAAAGTAAATTGCAATACAATTCTTCCTACATTCGGTAGCGTTTTTGTGTTTGTTATAATCTTCGGTGCTGTCTTTTAAATTTACTCGGTAAGTCAATTTCAACAAGTTGGAGTTTCGCTTTTATCTAGCAAACTTTCGCGTTTATTGTTTTTTGGCTTTCCTATTCTGTTTCAATTTTCGCTTTTGTATCTATCTCGATGCATATCTTTAAGTTTTCAGATCCTTCAAAGTTGCTCGCCTTGGTGGTCTGGTTTTTAATTTCTCCTCGTCTTAACCTCGTCCCGTTGCATTGTTTCAATAACAGGATAACTTACACTAGTTTCGCATTCATAAGTACTTCACACTTATAAATGCTAGTGAAGCGGTGCTCCACTTATAAAGCAGTAAGATATTAAGCATATTATATAGGATGTCTTATATAGAAATTGCAATACAGCACATGCTCTTATTCCCCACCTCGTTCTCCCGCACCATCTCCCGCCACAACTGAACCAGCCTCTTTTGCCCAATCAACTCCCGAAAGGTGACTGTCTTTTCCTTGCCCTGCGCGCGTAGCGCGGCCAGTTGGGCGGGGATATCTTGTATTTGCTACAAAAACATTTCGTGCATGTTTTCACAGGCGGCCAGACGATCGATGGCCTTGCCGTATAAGCCGTCCGCGCATGTTTCCACGCGGGAAGCATCTAGCGTATAGCGGGGTTCGCCGGGTTGCTTACGGGTCATTCTTGGCATGAAGGGACCTCCTCTGTGGCCTTGGGAGCTTGCCTATTTATTTCACGCTCAACTACTCATACACGGGAACAGGCGCGGTTGAGTCGCTTATTCCTAGTGCTTTTCAAAACAGATCGCCTCCGGCCTGCCGATGTACGGCCCGTAGGCTTCCGTTTCGCGCCAGCCTGCACGCAGGTAAAAGGCTACGGCGCTGGTGTTTACCCGCCGCGTTTCGCACACCAGGCGAGTATAGCCCGATTTTGCAGCCAACATTTCCAGCTCAAGCAGTAGCGGCAAGCCCGTGCCGCGTTCGCGGGCGTACACGCGCTTCACCTCGGCTGTGCCGCAATCCAGTGGGCGAAAGCCGCCGCAGGCTACGGGGGCATCATCGCGATAGGCTACCAAAAAGGCCGCGCCGGGTTCGCGCACATCCTCCGCGTGGAAGGAAGCGTGGCCGTCACAGCCGGTGATGCGGGCAAGCGCATCATTCAGTTCGGTGAGCAGTGCCACCGCGTCAGGATGCTCGGGGTCACGGGGCACAATGCGCAAGGGGTCTGGCATAGGCACATCCTTTCCGAAGGCGGGAATGCGGGAGAGACGGAGAGAAGCGGAGGAACCGATGCGTGCATGCGGAACATGATTCCGCTCGCCTCATAGCCGCTTCGTGGCTGTTTGCTCGCTGGCGGGTTTACGCTGCGGCGTGTGGGTGGGGCGTTGCCCCACACCCTGGCAGGGGTTTCACCCCCTGCACCCTGACAAGGGTTTTCACCCTTGACCTATCTTTGGCTAAATTACAATCGGCTTAATTGATCCAGCGACAGCTCAAAGCTCGGGATAAACTCTGCCATAAACTCCGCTACCTCCGGCAAAGCATTCTCACGAATCGTATCCAATATCCCCTGCTTCGCCTGGTCAAACTCCCGATTGCCAAGGTTCTGCTCCTCAATGCATTTCGTATACGCGCAAATGCGGTCGGCAGCCTTCACCAGCTTCCACTCGTAGGTGGTTTCATCCGGACGCAGATAGTCGTGATACGCCGCGCGCAGATCGTCGGGCAGCATCGAAAGCAGTTGCTCGCTTGCCATGGCTTCGATGCTCTTGTACGCAGTCTTGATATCAGGGTTTTTATACTTTACCGGCGTGGGTAGATCGCCGGTGATCACCTCGCCCACATCATGATACAGCGCCAGCGACAGTACCCGCTCGGGATTCACGTCGTGGCCGTAGCGCTCTCGGGCAAGGATCGCCAGCCCATGGGCGATGACCGCGCACTGCATGCTGTGCTCCATATCGTTTTCCGGCACGGTATTGCGCATCAGCCCCCATCGGCGGATGAGCTTCAAACGGTTCAGATAGGCGAAAAACGGGTTCATGCGTTAGCCTCCTTCACGGCGTATGATACGACGCAGACAGTCGGTGCGAATGCGATTGATCGGTTTTGGCAAAGGCGGAATCCGTTGTGCGGGAAATGAGGGGGAGAACCGCCCTGCGGCATCGCGCTTCAGCGGCAGGCCAATCGGAGCGGGGCCCTGCGGCTACTCGTCCTCATCCTGCGGCGCTTGCAGGATCAATGCAGGCATCTCAGCCGCGTCCTCCACCAGAAAGCGGGGGTGAAGGGCAGCCAGCGCTTCCTTATCGCGGAAACCCCAGCTCACCAGCATGCAATCCATGCCGCTGTTGGTGGCGGTTTGCAGATCAACATCGCTATCGCCCACAAAAAGTGTGCGTTCGGGAATGGCCCCGATGGCTTCCAGCGCCAGCAGCGGCATATCCGGCGCAGGTTTACGGGGAACGCCATCGCGCCCGCCAATGGCGGCGGATACAAGGCTCCCGAAATAATCACGCGCGAGCGCTTTCACAGCTTCATCGTTTTTGTTGGATACGATTGCCAGCTTGATACCGGCCTCATCCAGCGCGGTCATCGCATCCACCACGCCCTCGTAGGGATGGGTGCGCACGTTGCAATGCTCGGTGTAATAGCGTTTGAACTCGATCAGCGCCGCCTCCATGTTCGGGTCGGCCGCGCCGCCCGGCAGCACGCGCTCGATCAGCTTGCGGATGCCGTTGCCCACAAAGGCGCGCACTTCATCAAGCTCGCGCACGGGGTAGCCAAAGGAACGCAGCGTGTGGTTAACCGCGTCGGTCAAATCGTCCAGTGTGTTGAGTAGCGTTCCATCCAGGTCGAACAGCACCGCGTCATATTGTACCATTGGTTTGTGCGGGCTCGTCCCTTTCGGCGAGCCGCGCCTCCTTTCGTTTCAGGTCCTGAAGAACACGGAGGGTCAGGGGTACGGTCATCAGCAGTGAGCAGAAATCGGACACGGGCTGTGCCAGCTGTACACCCAGTAGCCCAAGCAGCGACGGCAACAGCAGCACCGCGGGAATAAAGAACAACCCCTGCCGCGATATTGCCACCAGCGAAGCTTCGCGGGCGAGACCCATGGTCTGGAGCATCATATTGCTTAAAATCAGAAAGCCGTTGAACGGCAACATCACGGTTTGCAGCCGAAGCGACAGCGCGCCGATACGGGTGACCTCGGCATTGCCCTTCAAAAACAACTCCACAATGCTTGGCGCAAACAGCATGCCCACAAATGATGCGGTTAGCAGCACACCGGTGGAGAGCTTGGCGGAAAACCAGAACGCTCCGCGCACGCGATCATACCGTTTCGCGCCGTAGTTAAAGCCGCAAATCGGTTGAAAACCCTGCCCGAAGCCAATGACCGCCGATACGGCAAACTGCATGATCCGCGTGACGATGCTCATGGCCGCGATGGCCGTATCACCAAAGCCGCCCGCCGCGAAGTTGAGGATAATGGTCGCAACACTTGCCAGCCCCTGACGCAGCAGCGACGGGATGCCGCCGCGCAGAATCTCCTTATACATAGCCAGGGTCGGCGTAAATTGATTGAACCGGATGCGGATGTTGCCGCCCTGACGGGTGCCCAGCAGCAACAGCACAAAACTTACAAACTGGCTGATGATGGTTGCCAGCGCCGCGCCGCCCACGCCCATGCCGAATGTGAAAATAAACAGCGGATCCAGCCCCACGTTGAGCACAGCGCCCGCTACCACGCCGAACATCGCAAAAAACGCGTTGCCCTGAAAGCGAAGCTGATTGTTGAGCACAAGGCTTGCCACCAGCCATGGGGAGCCAAGCAGGATATAGAATGCGTAATCCGCCGCGAACGGTGCGATGGTTTCGGTGGAGCCAAGCATACGCACCAGCGGATGCAGCAGTGCAACGCCCAATACGGCGATCACCCCTCCGCTGAGAAGCGCGGAAAAGAACCCGGTGGCAGACATGCGCCTTGCGTTATCGTGATCCTGCGCGCCAAGCGCGCGGGAGATATAATTGCCTGAACCATGTCCGAACATGAAGCCAACGGCTTGCAAAATGGCCATCAGCGGAAAACACACGCCTACGGCAGCCGTGGCGCTGGGGTTGCCCATGAGGCCGACAAAATAGGTGTCCGCCATATTATACAGCGCGGAGATGAGCATGCTCACAATGGTTGGCGCCGAAAGGGTCAGCACCAGACTTGGAATAGGCGTTTCCGTCATGCGCTTGAGCTTCGCCTCCGGAGTTTGCTCGCGGGTCATAGTACCTCCTCATCAATCGGCAAAAGTGCCGCCGAATCAGTTGTAACACAGCGGCGGCGGAAAATCAAGGGTACGTCGCAAAACGAAGGCGCGAAATCCTTTTGGCAGCTAAAGTTTTTCAACAAAACGCTGGACAAACAATACCCCTTTTGTTATAATGTTTTTCGCTGACGCGCCAATATAGCTCAGTTGGTAGAGCAGCGGTTTCGTAAACCGCAGGTCAAGGGTTCGAGTCCCTTTATTGGCTCCAGCCTTTTTGCACAGCGTCGAGGTGTAGCGCAGTTTGGTAGCGCGTTTGGTTCGGGACCAAAAGGTCGCAGGTTCAAATCCTGTCACCTCGACCACAAAAACCCTTATAAATCGGCAGTTTGCGAAAAGGCAAACTGCCGATTTTGGCGTAGAAGGACAAATTGGGGAAAATATTGGGGAAAAGTGGGGAAAAACACAGATCAAAAGGCGGCCGCTGGATGCGGTCGCCTTTAATTATTTGCCCTGCTGCGTTACAGCGTTTCCAAAAAAATCGCGACATTGAGAAAACCGTGTTGCCCGCTGCCTTATTAGCTGCGTTGCTGATCTGTCTATGGTTTTCGGGCTGGGCTGTACGTGATGGTTGGGTGCAGGGATTGCAGGCGACCAAGATCTGCGGATGTGGTTTGCTGGGCGCTGAACAGTTGCTGCATGACTTCGGCGGCGGCGAGATCGCGCTTGCGGAGGGCGTGGGCGTATTCGCGCAGGGTAGTTTCAGCATCGCTGTGTCCAAGTCGGGAGGCGACGGCGACGGCATCCACATTGCTGGCCAGTAGGAGCGATGCGTGCGTATGGCGCAGATCATGAAAGCGCACGCCCGGGAACCCATTATTATCCGCGAACTTGCGCCACTGCTTACTGGGAGTATCGTGGTGAAGTGGGGAACCGTCCCAGCTGCAGACGATGGTTCCATCACCACGCCATCGATCGCCCAGTAGGGAGGCCACTTCCTCATGGTATTTTTGGGTTTCGTTCAGGAGCACCAGCAGGGCGATGGGCAGCGAGATCATGCGGTTGCTTTCTTCGGTTTTTGTGTCACCGATAAAGCTGCCTTCCTCGGGGGTGTACTTGCGGGCGCGGGAAATATCAATCGTGCCTTTGGTGAAGTCGACATCCTCGAAGCGCAAGCCTCCGACTTCACCCAGGCGAAGGCCGCAGGTGAGGGCGAGCAGAACGGCTGAACGGAAGGACATATCTTCCTCGTTAGCAAGCGAACGAAGCAATTGAACGGCCTGATCATCATCCAGAAAGTTCATCTTCTTGCGTTTGAAGTGAGGGCGAGTGACTTTATCCATTGGGTTAGCCTCAAGCTTATCCCAGCGTACAGCCTGCTTGAATAAGCCGCTCAAGCAATTGTAGTAATGCAGAACGGTGCGGTCACTGAGGGTTTCAGGGGCGGCCTGCTGCTGCATTGCGTAGCGGTCAACCTCTTCCTTGGTGGGTTTGCGTTTGCGCTGATCCGGCGGCAACGTGGTGCCACGCTTGGGGGCATTGTGCAGGCTATTGATAAAGCGTTCCAACATGAGCGGGGTGAGCTTGTGCAAGGGGACGTCGCCCAGCTCCGGAAGGATGCGGCGCTCCAACAGATGGGTGATGGTGTGAATGTAGCTGGGTGAACAGTTCGGGCGCAGGTACTCCTTGATGTAGACATCGGTGAATGTGGCGAGGGTTTCCTCCTGCCGGGCTTGCAGCGCGCCGGTTTCGGCATCCAGTTCCATGCGCGCGGCTTCCATCTCCACACGTTTTCGCATAGCGGTTTCAGATGTGCCGACAGGAAACTTGATGGGGCTACGAACCCAGTCAAACGTGCCATCCGGCTGCTTGACCTTTACACCGATACGCCAGCTGAACGCGCCGCGCTTTTCGATGGTCGCCATATATTTCATCCTCCAAAATAGTTGAGGGGGGTTATGCAAACCTATGTGTTTTAATGTTACAAGCGAAAAAACGCAGTACAAACCATTGAAAAATAAAGGTTTGTTTTGTAGCAGACTTTTCGAAATTGAATGTTACTGGTGGGGTCGGCTATGTGTAACAGTCGTAAATTATCCTTTTTGATTGGTCATGAAGGCGGTGACAATTTCATTAGCCTGCAGGCAGCAGGCCCCCAAGGCGTTGGCCTGATTGAGCAGTACGATGATATCCTTTTCCGCAGCAGCTGAAAGCACCCCGCTCATGGCGGCCAGTACACTTTTGAAGCATTGCATAGGCGCGGCGCCCGCAGGTGCGCCAGCAGCATAGTAAGCAAGAAACTGACGGGCAAGCGCGATTACATCGTTTGCGGAAAAGCTGTCAGAGTCGGCTGCAAAAAGGGAATTAAAAACCTTGTGAGAGTCTGGGTTAGATACTTGAGGGGAATTTGAAAATCCAAGCATATAGTCCGCTGAAACACCAAAATACTTGCATATATCAATCAACAGGGGAACAGGTATTTCTTGCCCATTTTCCAGATATGAAAGCTTTGCTTGCGAAATCTTTAGCGCTTTTGCTAGATCGTGTTGGGTAAGGTCATGATCAGTGCGAAGATCACGGATCTTTTTACTAATAGAATCCATCTTACCACTTCCTTTATCTGTTTATCATATTATACAATCCCTTGATATTTCATCGACGAATCTATCAAGAAATCATATTTATTTGCGAAGAAGTATTTACAAATCCGATTAGCTGATATATACTAACGTCAATATCGGGAATAATGATATTCGAACTAGCCAATAAACACCACTGGTCTTGCAGCAATTTGGCATACATAACCCAGGTAGCTTTAATGTTAATTTGTATAGAAACCATACAAACGCCCATATGATGCGCAGCAGAAGAAAGGACGGGGTACCAATGAGCGGGACACGAAATAAAATTAGCGACCTTAACAACCATCTTTTTGAACAGCTAGAGCGGCTCAACGAAGAAGACCTCACCGGCGATAAGCTAAAAGAGGAAATCGCCCGCGCACGCGCGATCACTGGAGTGGCATCGCAAATCGTGGCCAACGGACAGCTGGTGCTCAAGGCTACCATTGCCAAAAACGAGTACCTGAGCCGCGGGGAGAAGCTTCCGCCCTTGTTGGAGGAATGATTATGGAAATTCACCGGTACACAGAGCAGGAAATCGCGTTTATCCGAAGGGAGTTGCCCGGGAGAAGCCACCGCGCGTTCACAGATCTTTTCAACAACAGTTTCGGGTTGGCGCTTTCTGTATCACAGATTACCGCAGCAGCGAAGAACCGCAAGATCAATAATGGGCTTGATGGACGAATTAAGCCTGGCAACGTTCCGCCGAACAAAGGCAAGAAAGGCGTTACCTACCCGGGCATGGAGGCAACACAGTTCCAGCGCGGGCAGCAGCCCCACAACTATATGCCGGTGGGTAGTGAGCGCGTGAACACTTATGGATACACGGATATCAAGATCGCCGACCCACACACATGGAAAGGCAAGCACGTTTTGATGTGGGAGGCAGTACACGGTCCCGTGCCCAAGGGCCATAAGCTGGTTTTTGGCGATGGCAACAAGCGCAACATAACCCTAGAAAATATCCTGTTAGTGACTAACGCCGAAATGGCTGTGCTCAACAAGTTTAAGCTATACGGTGGAAGTGTGGAACTGACACAAACCGGGGTACATATCGCCCGCCTGCTAATGGAGATCCGCGCAAAACAATGGAAGAGAAAACGTGAGAGGAGAGCCGATGCTCATGTATGAGCCTAGAATCATCTTCGATAACACGCCCTATGTGCAGGTGGCACATTCCCGAAAGGTCGCACTGAAATGCTACGCCTGCGGGCGCACGGTGGTGATGAACGCGAAATTCTGCGATGGACGCAGCTGCCCCCTGTGTGGGGGTGCGGTGACGCCAATCGGGTATGTTGCCCCGCTGCACCGTGATTATGATGGAGAACCTGGATGCTTGGCTGCCCTCGCAGCAGAGGAGGCGCACCATGATTGATTTATTGCTTTGGAGCATTGGCCGCTGCTTTAGGGAACGCCGGGCGACACGGCGCATGATGCACGGTTATTGCCGCCCATGGACGGGCAGAATGGCGCTAGTAATGGCGCTGCTGCTGGCCAGTGTAGCGCTTTGGGTGGTTGCTTTCCCCCCTGCGTTGGCGGAATCGGGTGATGAATATACCGTAAACACAGCAGGAGACACCTTGAACATCCGCGACCACCCGTGGGTAGGTGCAGATGTAATCGGGAAGCTTTGGCCAGGGGACACGGTGACGCTGATCTCAGAGAACGGCGGATGGTCGCTGGTGACAGCCAGCATCGAAGCCGGGCAGGGGTACGTGAAAAGTGATTACCTGACTCTTGCCACGACGGACAGGCCGCTGGGCACCTACCAAAACGCCAGCGGCGGCCGGGTGCGGGTGCGCACTGAGCCGGGCGGCGACCGGGTGCGGTGGCTGGAGGACGGGGATACCGTGGAGGTAACGCGGTGGACAAATGACGGCGGAGAACGGTGGGGGTATGTCGGCGACGGGTACGTGCTGGGAAGTTGTTTGGAGGAGGCGAGCTAATGACCCCGAAAGAGTTTATTCAACGGCAGGGGTTGCCGTATGAAGCCAAAGTAGCTCACGCGGAGGTCAAGGCCCGCGAGTTTTACAGCCGGGTTGAAAATTGCCACGTTTCTGTCGGTGGGCTGGATAGCATAACGTTGTTGCTATTTCTTCGGAAGATCGGTATTGATGTCCCTGCCATATCGGTGAGCTGCTTAGAAGATGTGAGCATCCAGCGGATACACAAACAGCTTGGGGTGGAACCGTTGAGGCCGTACAAGACACAGGAAGCTGTGATCCGTGAATTTGGTTACCCAGTGTTGAGTAAGCAGACTGCGGGAAAGATTGAGCTCCTCCAAAACCCAACAGGGAAAAACGCAACGGTGCGCCATGCGATCATGACCGGTGACACCGGGAAGCAGGGCGGCTTCCGCACGGGAACCCGCATGAGAATGTCTCAAAAATGGCTGGATAAATTCGCGGGATCCGAAAACGCGAATTATGGAACGGCTTATGAAACGGCCCCTTTCAAGGTATCGGCAAAATGCTGCTATTACATGAAGGAGAAACCCTGTGATGATTGGGCGCGTGCCCACAAGAGTAGCCCATTTTTGGGGTTGATGGCGAGCGAACACGGACAACGTGAAAAGGCGCTGATGGCGCATGGATGCAATTATTACGGGAAAACCGTTACGCGAAGCGCTCCATTTGCGATTTTCCAACGGCAGGATATTTTGCAGCTGGCCATCGATCTGAACGTGCCGATACCTGCGATTTACGGTGAGATCGTGCGGGATTCCGACGGAACGCTGCGCACCACCAGGGCACAACGCACGGGCTGTTACTTGTGCGGGTTTGGCATTCACTTGGAAAAGCGCCCTCACCGATTTGACAGGATGAGGCAGGATAACCCCAAACTATGGGAGCACTGCATGTATGACGTTGGCTGGGGCGCTGTGCTTGATTACATCGGTGTTGGATGGCGATACGTGGACGGGGGTGAGTTGCAGTGAGTTACTACCGTGAATGCCCCAACTGCGGGGCACACTTGGATCCGGGCGAAGCGTGCGACTGTGAGAAAACGCTTGCTACGAAAGACAGGCAGCCACACACCATGAAAGTCAATCGGCACAATACGACCGACCTTTTCAACAAATCGCTTCCGGCTGCACGCGCGGTCGGCAATGCGCCGGATGGTGGGGAAAGCGCAAAGGAGGGGCAGAGCGATGCAGACAGGAATTGACCTTGCACGGGAGCCCGATCGGACTGTGTGCATACCGATCCTGATTGATGGGGTGGAAGGTATTCCGCTGCGCTCCTGTATAAGCTGCGTGTGGTTTACAAGTAACATGGAAGAGTGCGACGACCCAAACGGCGGGACGCGATGCAAGTGCTTTGCCCCAAGTTCCGAAGCGATGGAACAGGCGCGGGTTCTTGTGGGCAAGTTGCAAATGGCCTACTGGTTGCACCTGAGCGGCCGCCCGGGCAAGCGGCTTCCATGGCTGGAAACCGCCATCAATGAACTATGCCAGTTTATCGAAAACCGGAGGCCGTGAGGATGGACAAGAACAACATTTACCTGCGGGCGCGTCGGGAAGCGGCGGCCCGCGACCCTCTGTTTTCCAGCCGGGAGCGCGTGGCAGAGATGGTTTACTGTTGCGCCTATACGCTGGGTGACTACGAAAACGGATCCATCGTGCCGCCCTGCCATGTGGTGCAGCAGATGATCGAAGTATACTGTACGCCCTGGCTGCGCGCGGCGCACATCCGCGCCAACTGCCCGATCCTGACGGAGCAGTACCGCGAAAGCGATGGAGAAGGTACGTTAGAACGCTCTGCGCTGGGATGGGCGCTGACCTTCCCCGGGGTGCACGACATTGCCCTGCAGTTTGCGGCTGTCGCTCGAGACGGGAAGGTGGGGCCGGATGAAGAAAAACTGTGTGCGAAGATTCGCGCTAAAGCGGTAGAGATCCGCGCCATGATGCAGGAGAGCATCGACGCGCTGGACAGAGCCATGGGAAAGGGGGCAGGAAAGCCATGAAATTGGCAACCACAAACGAGGCTGCGGTAGCGCTGGGGATATCCGCACAGCTGATCCGCAGCGGAATCAAAACAGGACGCTTTCCCTGCCTACACTTGGGCAGCCGCATGATGGTTGACTTGGATCAACTGCGGGATATTGTCGCCAAAGAGCACGAGGCGCAGGGCATCAGCATTGAGGAGGTCAGCGAGTTGACCGGGCTTCGGGTTACCAGCGTGCGCCGCGGGGTGCGCGCCGGATGGATCCCCGCGCAGATGTTTGGTGGAAAATACTTGTTTCAGCCGGAGGAAGTGCTCTCCGCCATCAAAGAGCGCATGAGCAATGGAACGAAAAGGTAAAGGGAGGCGCGAGCCATGGAATTACAGGAGTTCCTGGCGCTCTTACACGTAGAGAGCGGGCCGAACGCTTCCGGGGAATACATGTGCCGCTGCCCCGCCCATGACGACAGCACCGCCAGTTTGTGTGTAACCGAAGGCCCCATGGAGCGCGGGAAGAGCGCCGGGGTGTGGGCAATCAAAATTTGCTGCCAAGCCGGATGTGATAATGCGGAGATCATGCGCAGGCTGAACGTTAAGCCCAAAGACCTTTATCCGGCCAGCCATGCCGACCCGAAGAAACAGCCCTCCCTTGACCAGCGCATACGCAAGGGCAAGGAGCTTCCCCCGCCCCAGCGCAAAAAAAAGGATCTTGGGAAGCTGACTACCGTGTACCACTACACGGACGAAGCGGGCAATCCGCTTTTTGAGGTTTGCCGGTACGAGCATGAGGAGGACGGCGAAACCAAAAAGACCTTCCTACAGCGGGTGCATGACCCCCATAACATCGAAGCCAAATATGACGGATACGTGTACAAGGCCGACCATGTGCGCCACCCGCTGTACCGCCTTCCGGAAGTGCTGGAGGCCATTCGCGCAGGGAAGCCTGTGTACCTGGTGGAGGGGGAAAAGGACGCGGATAACCTGGCCGCGCTGGGCTTTGCCGCCACAACTAACCCAGGCGGTGCGAGCAAGAAGGGACTGGCCATTAAGTGGCAGTCGGAGCATACCGAAAGCCTGCGTGGCGCGGACGTGATCATCCTGCCCGATATCGACGAAACGGGTACCTACGACCGGCGCAAGGTTGCTCGTCTACTGTTACCGGGCTGCAAGAGCGTGAAACTGCTCAACCTGACGCAGAGCGGCATCCCGCTTCCCGAGAAGGGAGATATCACCGACCTGTTCAAGATCGCCAAGAAAGCGCGGGGGCTGGAAATTCTCAAAAAATTGGAAGCGGATACGCCGACCCTGACCCTTGCGATGCTTGATGAACTGGAAAAGGCGCAGGCTCCGGAGGGCGAAGCGCCTGCCGAGAACGACCCGGAGCGCGAAAAAGCCACCGAACGCATGAACAGCATACCCGGCTACTGCGTGGAGGATGGTTGCATCTGCAAATGGGAAAGCGAGGAGAACCATCGCAGGCTGTGCGCCTTTCTGGCGGTGCCGGTGGCGGAGATCACCCGCGATGACGGTCTGAATGTGGAAACGGTGACCCTAATTGACGGGTGGACCCGCGACGGGGCGCGGATGCCGCAGGTGCGCGTGAACAGCAAGGTATTTGACCGCATGGGCTGGGTGATGGACAACTGGGGGCTTCGCGGGAACATCCTGCCCGGGAGCACGGTAAAAGACAACCTTCGCTACGCCATCGCCGCCGCCGGTGAAAAGGGCGTGAAGCGGTACACGGAATACAACCATACAGGATGGCGCAAGATTGGCGGGCGCTGGGCATACCTGTACCAGGGCGGCGCCATCGGCAACGACAACGTGAACGTGGAGCTGGGCAGCGGGTTGCAGGCGTACCGGCTAGATGGAAACGGCGAACCGGGATTTGCGGCTATCGACCGATCCAGCGCCATCATGGCTAGTTTTAGCCTGGTGATGAACCTGGGCGCACGGCACCTGATGGTGCCCCTTCTGGCTACCGCCTACCTGGCCCCACTCAAGGAAGCCATGGACACGGCGAGTTGCAGCCCGAACTTCAGCCTATTTCTGGTGGGCGAAAGCGGATGCGGCAAGAGCACCGCCTCGGCGCTGGCACTTTCCCATTTCGGGAGCTTTACCGCCAACAGCCTGCCCGCCAGCTTTAATGATACGGCCAACTACATACAGAAAAAAGCCTTTCTGCTCAAGGATGTGCCCATTGTGGTGGATGACTACCACCCGACCAGCAGCATTCAGGAGCGCCGGAGGATGGAAGCCACCGCGCAGAGCCTGAGCCGGACCTTCGGCGACAACGCCACCCGCAAGCGCATGAACAGCGATACCAGCCTGCGCGAGGACACGCCGCCACGGTGCATCAGCATCATCAGCGGCGAGAGCACGCCCAACGTGGGCGAAAGCGGCGTGGCACGCTTCTTCCTGATCAATGTGGAAAAGGGGGACGTGCCCATGGACGACGCACTGACCGCTGCGCAGGAATGTGCCCGCAAGGGCTACCTGGCCAAGGCCATGCGTGGGTACATCGAATGGTTGCTGCCCCAGATGGACGCACTGCCCGACAAGCTGCTGGAACGTTTTCAAGCCCTGCGCAGCAAGGCGCAAAAGGAAGCTAGCAAGAGCGCCCACAACCGCGCTCCGGGCACCATTGCCTGCCTGATGTTGGGATATGAAATGATGCTTACGTACATGACCGAAGCAGGGGAGTTACCCCCAGAACTGGCCGAAAAGGAGCGCAAGGCAGCCTGGAGCACGCTGCTTGCCAACAGCACGCAGCAAGCGGAAGAAAGCGCCGAGGAGCGCCCGGGGCGCGCCTTCCTGCGGACGCTGGGTGAAATGCTGGTGGCTAAGATCGCGGCGGTGCGCGATTTGACTGACGGTACCCAAACCAGTGACCCGGCGCGCGGCATGGTGGGCTGGATGGACAGCCAATATTATTACATCATGCCAGAAATGGCATTTACGCTGGTGAGCGAGCAGGTGCGCAAGCAAGGTATTGAGTTGCAGCTGCCCCAGCGTAGCCTGTACCGGCAGATGCGCAGCGACGGGTTCATTACCCCGCCAGCCACCAGCAAGACCTACAGTTACCTGAAGCGCGTGCGAAGCGACAAACCTGCCGAACGGGTGCTGTGGATCCCGCGCAAGCTGCTGGACGGCGGGGAGCCTGCCGAGGAGCAGATCAAAATTGAAAGCCTCCCCAACGGCCATACAGTGGTCGATGGGGAAGAAATACCATTTTAGGAGGATGTTTGTATGGAGCTTAAGTTGGGCAAGGGGGTTTACGAAAAAAGGGACATCGCTGATCGCCGGTTTGAGATTGTGAACAGCGGCACAGCTCAGCTGACTATCGAGGAGGCAACCGTTTTGTTACTGTGGGCGGTAGACGGCGATAAGATCAAGGTCATGTTACACGGCAGCATCAACGAAAATGTGATCTACGCCATGCTGTGCACGTTTGGGAAAAACTACCCCGACATGGTGCGACAGGCGACGATCCGGTACCTTGCGGAGTGTATGTGTATTTTCCCATCCGGCGAATCTGTGGCCGAAAAGGCCGAAACTGCTGATCCGGTTTCCGACAGGTTTAGCCAAGTTCCCAGCTTGAAAGGGGGCGATGGAGAATGCAAGAGTTGAGCGCGTCGGGTCTTGGAACAGAGCTGCGACGCATCGAAGTGCGCATTTCCACCCACTTCCAACACGCGGCGGATGAACTACTAGGCGTTGGGCTGTGCCTGATTGAAGCCAAGGAGCGCGAGCTGGTGCCCCACGGGCAGTGGGAAGAATGGGTGCGGCAGCATACCGGCATGAGCGAGCGCACCGCCCAGCGGCTGATGGCCACGGCGCGGGAGGTGCCCGAGGGTAGCGTGCTGGCGACGCTACCCATCAGCCAGGTGCAGGCGATCCTCGCCCTTCCGGAGCCGGAACGAGAGGCCATGGCGCAACAGGCCAAGGATGACGGGCTGAGTGTGCGGAAGCTGCAGGAAGCGATTGAAGCCAAGCAGGAGGCCGATCGGCGCGCGGACAGCCTGCAAAAAGCCATTGACGCCCGTGATGCCCACTACAGTAAAACACAGGAAGAGCTTGCAAAGAGGCTTAAAGCAGCGGAAACGCGAGCGGATGCCGAAGCGGAAGATCGGCTCAACGCTGACCAGCGTGCCAATGACCGGTGGCGTTTGACGATTAAAAATCTGCGCGATGACCTGGAAGAGGCGCGGAAAGCGGCCCCTGACGAGGGGATTGCCCCCGAAGCCCAGGCAAACATAGTTTTGCTGGAGGGAAAGCTTGATGCCGCACAGCGTGCTATGAAGGAACAGGAAGCCCGACTGATGGAGCAGTCCGATAAGCGGCAGGAAGCCCAGAATGCGCTGATTTCGCTTCGCAGGCAGATCGCCCGCGGGGACGTGACTGGGGAACCCACGGAAGGGCTTACGCTGGAAGGGTTGGCTGAGGCAACACGCTCCTTCCTGGGCAAGGTGGGCACGGTGCCTCACATGGGGCGCACATTGGCCTCCCTGCGGCGGGAGAGCCGGGATGGGTGGGAACAGTACATCGATATGGTGGGCGCCTGGGTGGAGGGCTCACGCGAGGCCATGAAGGCCGTGGAAGGAGTGGTTGACCTTGACTAGTAAAGAGATGATACCGCAGCCGAAACCGGACGGCGAACTGGTTGATCTACGGGAGCTTGGTGCCATGATGGGACAGATGGTTGAACTGATGCGCGGCGTGGCCGAAAGCCAGCGGATGATCAACGCCCGGGTAGAGAAGTTAGAAAAACAAAACGCGCTGGCTATACGTGTGACGGCCTCGCAGGCGCGGGAGATCGGAAACGAGATCCAGCATCGTGCGGAGGTTATCTGCGCGGTGCAAGGGTTTGACCAAATTATGAAGCAGCATCCTTCTGTTTACTTTTACGCGTGCCGGGAACCGATTGCCCGCGCCATACGCAAGGCCGTGAAGTTGGCTGCCGGAGTGAACAGCCTGCGGGAGCTGCCCAAGTGCGAGTATAGCGTGGTGCTGGAACAGATTGCACTGTGGGAAGATTACCGGGTGATCACCGCCGTAAAAGAGCGCGACGGCATGGCGGAATATCTCCAAAAATGATGTACACCTGCGAACATTGTTTCCACCGGCTATGGTGCGGGACACACCGATCGGGTGGGTGGTGCGCGAACTGGAAGGCTGGACGGTATATGCTTAAGCGGAAAAAGGAGGCTTGAAAGGGTGAAAAAAATCCTCAAAAAGCTACTGCTGAGAGTTCGCCTGATGCGAATTGAGCACGCAGTGCATGTAAGGCTGGGTCCGTTCCTGCGCGATATCGTGATGTGCCCAGATCGCCCATACCTTTATGGTATGGAACGTCGAAGCGGAAAAACGCTTACTGCATGCATGTGGATTCTACTGCACAGGCGTGTGTCCATGAAAGGCTGTTGCCCGGCCGTTGAAGTCCCGGATCCAGATATTGATATATCGCGCGGTGTGGAGGACTTCACGTATCGAACTCTTTGTGAAATGGCAGCGAAGTGTCGCAAGCATAATATTAAGGTTTGCGATACACCTTACCCAATGCGGTACCCCTACTGGAAGGGATGCCGTTATCGTGGATATGCCGATGAAAGAAGGTAAGTGTAACATGACCAACCAGGAAAAAATTCAAGAACACACAGGACTTGAGATTACCGCAGACATGTTGCGTGCCAAGGCTGCTGAGCAGGGCATGGGTGTCATCGGCATCCTCAGTTCTGAGAATATGGCGTTTCTTTGGCCTTCCGTGCGGGCGTGGATTGCGACCTGCTACGGGCCAGTGGAAATCGACATGGAGACGGGCGATGACAACTGGAGTCGGTTTCTCGCTGCTGAGTATGTAAGCCTGCCCGACTTGCTATTGCTGCACATGCAGCAATGTGGGGATGCGATGCAGCTAATTGCCAAGGGGAGCAAGGCTTTGGTGGATTCGCTCGTTGAGCTCAAAGCTTTGGAGGTTGAGGCTGTGGAGGCCCACAAGGCAGATGTTTCGGCATTTGTGGCGCGATGCGCGTCAGGGCAGGGCGGGGCAACGACCGCCGAAGAGGAGGCAAGAGAGCTGACGGAGGACCATTCTCATGAATGAAGTGATCCTGATCGGGAATCTGACACGCGATCCTGAAACCCGGCAGACAAAGAACGGTATCCCTTACTGCCGATTTAGCCTTGCGGTGAACCGCCGGAAGCGCGAGGGGCAAAACCAGCCGGAAGCGGACTTCATCCCCATCCTGTGCTGGCGTAACCTGGCAGAGCTTTGCCAGAAGTACCTGGCCAAGGGGCGTAAGTGCAGTGTGGTGGGGCGGCTGGAAGTGCATACCTACGAGGACCAGGAGGGCACGAAACGAACCGCCTTTGAGGTGGTGGCGGATAAAGTGGATTTTCTTGGCAGCAAAAAACAGGACGAACCTGCCGCCGAGCAGGCGACGCAGAGCAGCGACGGGTACACAGAAGTTTCGGGCGACGACCTGCCGCCGGGGCTTGACGACTAGAGAAGGGGGCATTGCATGAACGCCGTGGAGGTTTTCGCCCGTTGCCGGCGGGCGGATGAGGACATCGAAACCATACGGGCGGATATCGCCCGGTACCGGGAGATTGCCACCAACGTGACACCCAAAATGGACGATATTGGCGGCGGGCACGGAGGCGGGGCAAAGGACAAAACCGCTACCTATGCCGTGGAACTTGCCCGACTGGAGGAGGAACTGGCGCTGCGCCTGCGAGAAAAGGAGGCGGAAGTTACTGCGTGTACCCAGCTAGTTAGTGCGCTACCGCCCACCGTACGTGGTGTTATGCACCGGTATTATGTAATGCGCGAAGCCTTGAACGTGGTGGCAAAACATGAAAATTACAGCTATGGGTATACTCGGAACATGAAGGCGGATGGGTTGAAAATGATCGGCGAGATCGAGGATGCGACGGTGCAGACGGTGCTTCCGAGCTGGTACCGGTGAACCTTTCCAACCTCCACGGTAAAACGGG
>Ga0302273_1000045_pt1 | contig 73269 bp, 49 predicted proteins | sample III_Bog_N1_3_FD_198774 | JGI IMG/M metagenome (GOLD analysis project Ga0302273, IMG submission 198774) | Peat permafrost microbial communities from Stordalen Mire near Abisko, Sweden - III_Bog_N1_3 | ecosystem: Environmental > Terrestrial > Soil > Wetlands > Peat | place: Sweden: Abisko... | reverse complement strand
AGTGCACCACACGACGATTAACCCGACCGGGTAGGGGGCGCAGTCTCCTTCCCAAAGGCGCGGAAAGCGCCCGCGAGCGGGTTGGCTTGCAAGCCGCATTTTCGCGGACAAGCTTCCGTTTCCCCTCTCACCCGATGTGATCGCCACTTTCCCAGCATTCCCTTATCCAACAAAACGCTTATCTTCCCTCTTCCGCCTGTATGCACACCCGCTTCGCCTCATAGCGCCTACGGCGCTGTTCGCTCGCTTGGCTGGCAATTGCTTCGCCATAGGTACGTTGGGGTTTCACCCGTTCGGTTTGATCGTCGCACACCGCACTGCCGTGCGCTGTGCTCGTCAAACCTCCCACCTGCGGGTCGCTCACGGCTTCGCCGTGGTGCCCACAGGGCACCCGCTTCCCTCCGGTGCCCAAGCCCCACTAAAGGGTTACACCCTTTAGAATCCTCCCTTTTTACTCTCTATCCATTAGGAGGCTCCTATGTCCAACTACCTTCTCGCAATCGGTGGTACCGGCAATAAAATCCTCGAAGCCCTCGTCTATGCCTGCGCCGCCGATGCCCTTTATACCCTCGATGAAGATCATCACCGGATTCCCCTCCCCAGCGTTAACGCCCTCATCATCGATGTGGACGCCGCCTGCGGCAATACCACCCGCGCCAAACAGGCCTCCGAGCACTACGAGGCCGTCCGTGCCGCGTTCGCCGCTTCCCACATTCCCCATCGCGGCTTCCATACCGCCCTTACCGTGGATCGCTGGAACATGAACCTCGCCAAACGCGCCAACTCCGTAGCCGGTATCACCCAAAACCACCGCCGCGACCGCCTTCTCGCCGAAAGCCTCTTCTCCCGCACTGAGGCGGAGCTTGAATACAGCGAAGGTTTCCGTGGGCACCCCGACCTCGGTGTGCTCTTTTTTGCCGATCTGCTCAACAACCTCGATACGCTCGCCGCGGAAGGCCAGCCGGACGAAATGGTTTCCCTGCTTGCCCGCATGCGTCGGGAACTCGATTCCGGCGAAACCGTGTCTGTGATGCTTGTCGGTTCCATTTTTGGCGGCACCGGCGCAAGCGGCATCCCCAGCGTATCCCGTTTCCTGCGCGAACGCTTCCGCGACCGTGCCGATCGGTTCATTCTCTCCTCCGTGCTCATGCTACCCTATTATAACGTGCCCCCCGCCACCGCCGACGAAACCATGGAGATCGTCGTGAAATCCTCCACCTTTTTGGACAAGGCTCGCACCGCCCTGCAATACTACGGCATGGAGGGCATGATCCGCTCCGGCGAGGACGATTCCCGCGGCGTGTACGATGCGCTCTATCTGCTGGGCTTGCCCAAAGAAGCCTTTGTGACCCAGCGCATCTACTCCACCGGCTCCCAAAGTCAGGAGAACGACGCGCACCTGATGGAGTGGCTGGCCGTGCGCTGCACTGCGCAATTTTTCCGCACCGCCTTTCGCGGGGCGGATGCGCATAACATCGACTGTTACTACTACCAATGGCACAACCGCGAGGTATCGTGGGATTGTTTTGATAACGAAAGCGCCCTGTATCGCAACAGCTTTGGCGGGCTCATCAAGTCCTCGGCGCTGTTTTTTGCCGAGTGCTACCCCACGCTGCGCACCTGTATACAGGAGGATTCCCGTCGGCAGGCGCGCACCGTCAACTACTGGACAGCCTTTTTTTACGACGTGCGCCGCTTTAGCGGGGCGCAGCGTGCCGAGCTGGAAAAGCTGATCGATTCGCTGTACAAGCTGCTCGCCTTTTATGCCAACTGGATGTGGCAGGTGCTGCGTACTCTGCCGCCAACCCTGCGCCCCGAAAAAGCTGCCGAGGCCGACGCGCGGGAGCTGGCCGAGAGTTATCACCGCCTGATTGACATCCGCGCCTCGCTGGGCAATGCCGATGGCGCGTCCGTACCCGCCGCGGGCACGGCGGCCAATGATGCCGCCCAGGCTTTGCGCGCGGATTACACCCACCTGAACGCGCGCATCAACGCGCTGGTCGCCGCGCTTGGCGGGTCAACGTACCTTGCCGCGCTCCACGGTGAAAAATCGCACCGTGCCGATCGGCTGGAAACCCAGCGACAGGCGCTTGCCGAGCAGGAGGAACGCATCGCCCTGTGGGAGGGCGAGGATTCCCGTCTGATTGATCCGCAGGCACTGCGTGCCGAGCAGGGCAGGCGTGACGCCATGCGCCGCGCCTATGCCGGTATGTCCGAACGCCTTGCCCTGGTGGAGGAAGACGAGGTTCGCGCTGTGGAAGCCCGCCTTGCAGATCAGCCCGCCGCCATCCCCGCCGATGAACTGCCGCAGAATGATCTTTTCCGACCCGAGCTGCTTAGCGCCCTGCACCGTTTGCTCACCCTGTACGGCACCGCGGAAGAAATCCGCGACCAGCGCAGCACGGATGCGCTTCGCCGCGCCCTGTGGGACAATCTCCAACGGCTGGTAGCGCAGCGCGTACCCGACCGTATCACCGCCACGCAGGCCGTGGCGGGCATGGGCGGCGGAAGCCGGATCGGCGAGGGGCCGCAGGCGGCTTTCGCCAGCTTTACGGCGGCACTGCTGGCGACCGTAGTGGAGGAGGAAAACGTATGAAGCGCACCCGCAAAGACGAACGCAAGGCGGAGCTTGACCGCAACACCTCCTACCTGACGTTGCTGCCCGCCATGGACGAAGGTTTTCACACCGGCTACCAGAGCCGCGCGGGCGTGGTGAGCGATGGCAACCAAAAGCCTCATGAATGGCTGGAAAGCGTCGCCCGAAACCTGCTGACTCCGGGGGAGGATGTAGGCTATTCCATCCCCGATGTGCTGGCGGGCGAGGCGCAGCTTCGCCGCCTGATGCGCCTGCCCTATGAGGACGCCATGCGCCATCAGGAGCTGATCGACTGGCGCGGCGCGCTGTCCATGTTGCTCCTGTGGGATGGCTGGGACAAGGACGATACCTGGCCGGAACTGATTTGTGAAAATATGCTGGAGGGCGATGGCGGCGCGTTTATCCAAAGCGTGCAGGCGGCGCTGGCGCCCGAGCGCGCGGCATTCGGCCTGTGGCTGTATACGCTGTCCGTCATCCGCGACGGTGTGCCGGAGCGCAAAACCATCGGTATGCTCTCGCCCACCGTGGCGCTCACCCCCGCCGCCAACCCCGGCGATCTGTCCGCGTTCATGCCCGAGCGCGTGCGCTGGTACAACCGCAAACGGCAACGCTTTGAAGACCCCTGCGCCTTGCTCAGCGAAGCCGACCGCGCGCGATTGGTGCAGCGCCTGCGCTATTTGCAGGCACTCAATGAACGCGCGGAGCTCAAAAGCCCGCTGTATGCGGCGGACGCAAACCTGTGCGGCCTGATCGACCATTTTGTGAGCGATCTGCTGGCAAGGCGCGGCTCGTGGCGCGAACGGCTGGAAGCGGGCGATCAGCGTGCGGAGCGGGAACTGTACATCCGCACGCTCGCGGTCTTTGGCTTGCGCGAAGTGAGCGCTCTGCCCAGCCTCACCCGCAAGGATGACCCGCTGTCGCTGAAAGAGCTCGCTCAAAACCCGCTGCTTTGCCGCCTCGCGCCGGATAGCATCGCCGCACCGGCGGAACTGGGCGGCGCAAGTGTGGTCACCTATTGTTTCCACGGCAAAGCCTTTGCCATTGAAAGCCCGCTGTATCTGCTGGAGCCTGCCAACACGCCGGACGAGCTGGACACCCTGCGCCTGTTGTGGCAGGAAATCAGCCTGCCCGCGCAGTTCGACGGGGATTGGAATCGCGCCGTGGCGCGCCGCTACCTCGATTTGGCCAACAAATTGACCGGTCGGCTGGGCGCAAGCCGCAAGGTGATTGGCATGCTGCGGGAATGGAGCGCAAGGCTGGCAGCTTACCGTGACTCGGGCGACCGCTCCGTCGCGTTCCAGCTGCCCATGAAGGATGTGCCCGCGACGCTTTCCAAGCTGGCAACCGAGCTTATCGGCGTGCCGGATATTTCCATCCTCACAGGCGCTTTTTCGGATTGTCTGCTGCTCTGCGAGGGCGTGATGCCTTTTGACAATCCTGTGCTCAACGATCATTGCGCCATCAAAGGCGCGGAAAACCTGTACGCGGTGCCGCCTGTCGGTTCCGCGCTGGCGCTGTGGCTCACCGCCGCCGCCGAGGAAGCGGAGGACGATTTCTTCCGCCCCATGCTGCCCGCGGAAGCCTTCGCCTTCGAAGCCTTTGAGGACGAGGAAGGCCGGAAAATCCGCGCGCGCATGCGCTTGAGCCGCCGCTACCGCGTAGACGGCGCGGCCTATCAAAACCGGATTGAGCTGACCCGCGTGTACCGGCTGGGCGCGGAGTTCGCCGAAGGCTTTGCCGTGCCCATGGCATCGCGGGAGCTGCCCACCGTGCGCCTGTGGCCCGCGGCACGCCTGAAACGCGGGCAATGGACTGCCTACTATGTGCTGGCGCAAAAGCCCGAAGCGGTGGATGTGGTTGTGCCGACCGATACCGGCTGGGCGCAGGGCGAAATGCGCCGCGCCATGGATGAAAGTGAGCTCGGCACGGCTACCGAACGCCGCTGGCAAACCGCGAAGCTCACGCGCTGGCCGCTGTATGTGGGGCTGATGCGCGGCAAACTGAGCCTCGGCGCGCTGCCCAATGACGATGCGATGCTACAGCTGAAACGCGAAGGGCCTGCCGCCATCGCCATCGATTTTGGCAGCAACGCCACCACGGTGATGATCCGGCAGGGGGAGCACATCCGCCCGGCGGCGCTGTACCCCAAGCTGCTCAAAACGTTGCTGCAGGGCCGCGCGGCGGATGATCTGCTGCTGCCTGACGAGTTTTTGCCCCCCGTCACATATGGGGATGAAACGCGCCCCTCCACGTTTGTGAGCGTGATGGATATGTTCAGCGACGACGAACAGAAATGGAACGTGCCGCTGATGGACGGACATATCTACTACCCGCGCGATATGAACGCCCTGCTGCGTAAAAACCCGAATACCCTGTATTATGATTTGAAGTGGGGCGATGAACCCTACCTTGTGCGTTGCCTGCGGCTGTTTTTGAAACAGACGATGGTGCAGGCTTCGCTGGCGGCAAGGCTGTCAGGCTCGGCTGCCGTTAGCTGGCGCGTGTCCATGCCCAACGCCATGCCGCTTTATCGGCAGGAAGCCTATCTGGAAACCGTGCGCGCGTTAGCCCGCGAGGTGGCAGGCGACACGGGCGTACCCCTTTCGCCGGGCATGCCCGCGGTGCTCTATGCCAGTGAAAATCAGGCGGATGGGCTGTACTTCCGCCGCCGCAACGAGGTAAACGCCCGCAGCGGCTACCTCAATATGGACGTGGGCGGCGGCACTACCGACCTGAGCGTGTGGCTGGGCGGCGCGACGCGTGCGACGCTGGAAACCTCGCTGCTGATGGGTTGTCGGCAGATATTGTTTGATAGCCTGTCCACCCGCAGGCGGGAGGAGTTCGAGGCGGATTTTGCCCACGCGGACGCGAACCTCGGGGCGCTGGTGCGGGAAATGGTGCGCGCGTTCTCCCACGGGGATACGTCGCTGCATGCCAGGCAGAAGAACGTGTTCCTGATGGATTCCTTTTTTGCGGGGCACAGCGCGGGCATCACGGAAGCGATGGCTGCCGCACGCGCGGAAGGCCGCGTGAGTCTGCTGGAAAGTCTGCTGCTGTTCAATTTCGGTTTCCTGTTCCGACTGTGCGGTGAAATGCTTGACCACTGCGATACCATGGAAGAAAGCCGCGCACAACTGTACCCCCGCATGGAAATCTGCGTAGCGGGCAACGGCGGCCAGTTTTTGAAAACCTTTGACGACGATGCGCGCAATAAGCTGTTCCGGCTGGCACTGTCCGGCCTGAACGCAAAGCATCCGGTGCAGGAACTGCTATTGGTGCAAAGCCGCCATCCCAAGCAGGAGGTTGCCATCGGGCTATTGGCGGACGATGAACGGCTTCGCAGCAGCGTGCAGGGCGTGGAAGGCGTAAGCCCCGCACAGGGCACACAAGACGCGGCGGTGGAGAAGCGGCGGCATTTGCTCAAGGATTATTTACAGGCGTTTTATTCGGCGTTCCCGCAAGCGGGAGAAAAGCTGATGCATAACGCATTTGATCGGGATGCAAGCGCGCGGGTGGTACGGTTGAAGCCCGCGGCGGAGATCGAGCTTGAAGCGATTTTGGATAACGAACTGGCGGGCGGGGATGAGTTTGCCGGTTATGTGCGTGCCTTTGGCGCGGTAAAGCGTCTGTGGGGGATCTAAAAATGGGGTCAAGGGCACCGGAGAGGAACGTGTGCCCAGTGGGCATCACGGCGAAGCCGTGAGCGAATCGCAGGTGGGAAGTTTGACGAGCGCGGCGCACGGCAGTGCGGCGCGCGACGATCAAACGGATCGGAGATTATCCCCCTTGCGGGGTTTGGGGCAGCACCCCAACGTTCCCCTCACAGCGCCGCAGCGGCTAATTTGTAAGCGAGTAAACAGCCGCGCAGCGGCTATGAGGCGAGCGGAGTTGCCGCAAGGTTGCATTCCTATCCAATGGCTCCCACAACCAAGCCAACCTGCAACGCCAACCCTGCGAATCTGCCCTCGCGCCAATCCATCACCAGCGGCACCTGCTTCACAACCTTCGGAAACCGATTTCCCCTTCCTACCTACTTTTTCGTATCATCACAGCCGTTCTAAACCCAATCCACTGAAAGTAGAACCCAAAACTATGCAGTACCTGCCCCTCGCCTCGGAAACCATCACCCGCGATCTGTTCGCATCCTTTGAGCGCCGCCAGAGGGTCACAAGGTGCTGGCGTAAAAGCGGCGGCGAATGGCAGATCAAGGATGTCGCCTTCATCGACGATTGGTCGGAAGCCGACGTTACAGCCCTGATTGCGGAGCTGCAACGCACAGCCGCCGAAGGCGGGCTGGTGCTCGGCGCTTTGGAAGATCAAAGGCTGAAAGGTTTTGTCTCGGTAGCGTCTGCGCCGCTGGGGCAACATCAGCAATACCTCGACCTCACCAACCTGCATGTATCGCAGGACTGTCGCGGCAAAGGTATCGGCAAGGCATTGTTCCGGCTGGCACAATGCTGGGCAAAGGAACATGGCGCTCAAAAATTATATATTTCGGCGCATTCCTCCCTGGAAAGTCAGGCGTTTTACTGCGCCATGGGCTGCGTGGACGCGGTGGAGGTGCAACCGTTGCATGCCAAGCGCGAACCCTGTGACCGTCAAATGGAATGCGGAGTCTAAGAAGCTGGCAGGATCGGCTTTAACCCTCCCGAAAACCCTTTTCCCCACGGCTCAAGCCGTTGCGGACACTCCGGCATAACGGTATTCTCCCTTCTCCGTAACACCTTCGCCCGTTCAGCCTTCCAAGAAAATGACAATGAAATTGTACCGATACGCAAGCCCCCCGAAATGTAGACTTTTGGGGGGCTCAGATTGTCAAAAAGTGGGTCAAGGGACGAAATCCCTTGTCAGGATTCCAAAGGATGAAATCCTTTGGTGGGTTTGGGTAAAGCCCAACGCTTTACGCCGTAGCGTTTTGCTAGAAGCGAGCGAACAGCCCGAAGGGCTATGAGGCGAGTGGCAACCAAGGTTTGCAGAGGTTTTTTGACAGGCTGAGCCCCCCGAAATGAAGAATTTCGGAGGGCTTTTTCTATGCAACAGCTTTGCTTCTGCCCCTTCACCGAGTGCCGCCGAGGATTTGCGTCCGGTGAATACAATTGTTGATTTTCCTTTGATACATTTTCAAATGATGAATGCAAAAGGCGCACGAGGATTCTAATGTTATGGCGCGAAGCGGAAGCGAGGGCGTAACGGACTACTTTGAGATGTTTCGAAAAACCCTTGTCTCAACCTACGCGCCAAACCATTGTTTTAATGGTTTGAATGAATATCAGCCGCTTTTTCAAACCCACGCATCAAGTACACGCCTAACACCGCCGTGAAGCCCGTAGCCGCGAACACGCTGAAACGCTCCATCACGCCAAAGTAGCCCTTGGGCACCAGATTCATGCCGATGGCTCCGGTGAACATCATGCAAAGCGCCACAGTCGCCCACACCGCCAGCGAGGGATACGTGCCCCTGCGGTAGCCGCCCACCATGAGGATTACCAGCGACGCAATGGAGAGGAGTACCACCAGCGCCGTGACCACAATATGCATCACATCCTGAAAACTGCCCGCATAGCCGCTGTCCGTCAGCGGAAACATCGCGTAACCCACGGCGCTGATCCACTGCATCAGCGTAAAGGTGTAAAGCCCTGCCCGCAGCGTTTTGGTTAGCTTCCCCTGCACATAGACGCAAATCATCATCAGCGATACAAGCCCGCATAAGTTGTACAGGCTCGCCAGCTGGTTCCACAGCGTGCGGGAAGGGGCGTTTGCCGCGCTCAGATCACTGACCGCCTGACTCAACCACGAATAACCCGGATAGGCCAGCGGCGCCAATACAACCGCCGCCGTGTACGATAACAGGCTGATGATCCCCAGTATCCCCATGCGCCTGAGCAGAATGGTCTGTTTTTCCATATCGGTTACTCCTCCGTACCCCAACGTTGTCCAAAGTGTTCAATGTGACTCCGCACCTGTAAAACCAATTCTTCGCGTTTATCCGCATGGTCGTAGGCGCACATCAGCAGAAAGATCGGCCCGTAGAACTCCATCGCCATCAGCCGCGGGTTGCCCTGCCGGAAGTACCCGCGCGCAACCATCATGGTAAACAGCACGGTGTTGTAATCCAGCACTCCTTGAATCAGGTACTGATGGTATAGGCGGCTCGTGCCCTCGCTTCGGTACTGCTCCAGCGTCAGCAGCCTGCGAAAGCTGCCGGCGAACGCGTCCTCCGTCCAGTATCGGTACAGGCGTTCGCCCAGTTCCACCATGGTGGCAAGGGTGCGCTGACTGTAGCCCTGCGCCATGGCTTCCATTCCGCCGGTGGGAAAGCCCATCTGCGCTTTCTGGCGCTGCGTTTCAGCATTCATGCGCTCCACAATGCTGTCCAGAATCGCCTGCTTGCTTTCGTAATGCTTGTATAGCGAGCTTTGCCGAATGCCCAGCGCCGAGGCGATATCCCGCATCGAAACCCCCTCGTACCCCTGATGCGAAAACAACTCTAGGGATTTTTGCAAAATCTCCTCTTTTCGATCGCGTTTCAAACGACCCCTCCCTTTCCCGTGACCCGGGGTCACGGCGAACGAGTTAGCTAACGATCGTTCGCTTACCCATTTTAGCTAACAGTCGTTCGCTTGTCAAGAGGATTTTTCACTTTTTCTTTGGGAATGGGAACGCCGGAATTTTGCCTTGCAAAGGCCGCTCCTACCTGATATAGTAAATCAAAACGAGGCAAAAGAGAATCCTTTTTGGTCGAATGGATGACCGATCCGTAGCGGCTCCAGAGCAAAAGAATAGGGCGGGGGAAAGATCAATGGCAAAGAAAACAGTGAGGTATCTCCTGATTGCTTTCCTGTGGACGTGGGCGTTTTGGATTTTCGCATCCTTTTTAAGCGCATCGCTTAACCGACCTTTGGTAACCAACGCCACAATCTTTGCGCTGTTCAGCCCTACACCGGATTCCGGCGCGTTCGCGCCCCAGTTGATCTTTGCCTTAGGGGTTTTCGGCCCGCTGATCGGCTATCAGCTGGTCGCCACAAAACAAAAAGGCACCTTCATTGGGCATCTCCAATCCAAATCCTCGCTGCTTGCGTTTCTGATTCCGGTAGCCATTACGGTACCCGGTTTCCTTCTCAGCGCTTTTCTGATCCACAGCGAGGGCTCGGCGCTCACCTTTGGGCAAGTTGTCATCACCGTCGGGCTGTATTTCCTGTCTAACCTGCTCACCAGCGGAACCGAGGAGTTTGGCTGGCGCGGGTTTCTCTATCCAACCCTGCGGCAAACCAACGACACCTTTTGGAATATCGCCTGGAAAGGCGGCTTTATTTGGGCCGTCTGGCACTATCCGCTGATGATTTTCCTGTACTGGGGGTTGGGGATTGCGGTAGCGCTGCCGACACTGATCGGTTTTACCGCCGGAATTGTCGCCATGGCGTATCTCTCCAACTATGTGTATGAGCAAACACAATCCATCGCGCTTTTGATGGGGATGCACGCCCTCAACAATACGCTCAACTTCACGCTCTTGCTGCTTTATCCCAACACCCCGTTTACGTTTGTATCGAGCCTGGCCTCATGGGGGCTTGTGATCTATCTGGAAAAGAAACATCCGATCGCATCGTGCGCATCCGCCTAACCGCGCAATCCGTCGCCGCCTTTCAGCCGAGCATCGGCGTAACCCCATTGATAAACCCCTGATTACACACAAAAGCAGGCCGCGAACATCCGCAGCCTGCTTTTCATTTCACGCCATGTCGTTTGCCGCACGCGCTGCGTTACGGCTTATAGTAGTTGATCATCTTATTGCAGCGGCCGTTTTGCAGAATGTACTGCAACACCCATACCTTGCTGTTGAGCGTGATGCAGGAGTACTGCACCATGCGTGTGCCATCGGCATTGTTGACAATCGCACCGATGCGCGGATCATCGTAATACAGGTTACGGCTGTTGTCCCGATTGGGCAGCATGCCATAGTCCTTATAGACGGACGTGATTTCGCTTTCCGAGCTGCCAAAGCCCACACCGCGCGGCGCGCTGGCAATCTGCTCGTTCATCTCGATGCGCACCAGCTGCCACTTGGTATCGTTCAGGATAAACACTGCGTACCCCCACGCGTATTCCAGATGCTGCGCCTGATTGGTCATGGCCAGATAGGTGGTGTCGGTTACCGAGGTCGGCTGGCCGAAAGACTGCTCGAAATCCTCCAGCTCTGTGCTGTTGAGCTTGATGCCGGGGAACACATCCTCTTCACCGTACATTTCCAGCGGATACGGTTTGGATTCAAACCGGTAACCAACCTCCATTGTGCTGGATTGCTTGCCGTAACCGTTGACGGCTATGGCCCGCAAAGTAACGCGGCCGCTGGGCAGCACAATGGGCGTGCCGTCGAAAATGGGGCTCAGCTTTGCATCGGGCGTAGAGCCGTCGATGGTGTAGTAGAAGGTCTGGTTGTCTTCCATGGCAAGCTGTTCCTTGCTCTTTTTACGGCGAATCTCTTTGGTATCGGTCGGCTCACCGGCACGCAGGCTCACCGTTTTGACCTTGACATAGGTATTAGGCGCAAGGTTGGATTTCGGGGCCGGCGGTGTGGGGTAGTAAACGGTATAGGATACCTTCATTTCATCGCTGATTAGATCTTCCACCACGCACACGGCGCGCAGGTTATACGTTCCCTCCGGGATGGTCACGGTATTGTTTTCCACCTTTTTGCCATCCTTGGGCAAAACCGCCGCGTCATCCAGCGTATAGTAGATATCGTAGCCCTGCGGCGATGTGATGGTGATGTTTTGCGCCAGCTCATACCGGCCGGAGAGGTGCGCCGTATCCACCTGCGGCGTATTGGGGATAAAATCCTTGCGCTGCAGGCGGAAGCTGTCTTTGTCCGTCTTCTGGAAGGCAAGCAGCATCATATCCGCCGCCTCGGGATCGCGTTTGTTATCCAGATAGATGTTGATGAGCGCCGTATACGCCTCGGCGCGTGCCGGACTCACGGTTTCAATCAGGGTTTTATACAGCGCCTCCGCTTTGTCATCCAGATTATCCAGCTCATAGGCGGAACCCAGCTGCATCAGGCCATCGTAGTTTTCCGGGTCGAGCGTATCGGCGATGCGGAAGGCCATAATGGCGTCCTCCATATCTCCCACGTCCATATACTCCTGCCCCACAAGCCAATAGGCTTGCGCTGGCGCGTCGTTCCAGTCCTTGAGCAGCGCCTTGCGCTCGGTTTCGTGCACCGCGTCGGCGCTGACCGCCAGCTCCAACATCTGCTCGTTGGCTGCCACCACGCGTTTGCGTGCCGTCATGCGCTGGCCGCTATCTGATGTGTTCATGTACACCAGATAGCCGATACCCCCGACTACTGCAAGCGCAAAGCAGATAACGCCGATGAGCATCCAGTTGATGGGGTGTTGCGAAACCACCTTGGCTTTGCCATGTTTGGATACCACCTGCCGCGTGCGCACATTGCCGCGCACAGGCACGCCGCGGTGCGTGTTGGGGCGGCTGGCGAAGGAATCCAGCGTAGCGTGGGCTGACGGTTTAGCAGGTTTGGCGGGTTTGCGGCGCACCCCGCGCTCCTGTTCCACCGGCAGGGGGGACATGTCGTAATCGCCATACTCGGGCACAGCCCCACGGGATTCATCCGCAAGGGGCACAGGCACAGCGTTGCGGCGACCCTGCCGAATGGCACGCACCCCCGTATCGGAGGAGCGGCTGGCGCGGTGAAGCAGAGCGCCGCATACGTCGCAAAGAATCGCGTCGTCGGGCAAATAGCTTCCGCAGCGTTCACAGATCATGAAACTGGTTCCTCGCTTTCCAAAGCGGCGCTGGCGCGCCTTTGGGAAAGGGACTGAGGTCCCCTTCCCAACCTTCCCCTAGGGAAGAACGGTGGGATTGTGTTCTTTGTTGATCAATCCTGATCGGTGCATGTCACGCCGACATAAACGGCGCTGGAGCGCCGTTGGGAAAGGGACTGAGGTCCCCTTCCCAACCTTCCCCTAGGGAAGAATGGTGGATTGTGTTCTTTGTTGATCAATCCTGATCGGTGCACATTGCGCCGTCATGCGCCGTGCATATCAGCCTCGACACACCGATTCGTTTGCGGTTTGCCCCCACGCTTGGATTTGCCACACAGCATCCAGCAAAACTTAATGATTTTTACGTTTTCGGCGTGTTCCTTTGATTCCGGTTTCCCAGCCTTACAGCGTCGTCACCTGCGGCTGGGGCGATTGGTTGTTCACCGCGTGCCCGTTGATCACCAGCTGAAACTCCTGCCCCAAAAAAGCGGCTGCTTTTTCACACATGATGATGCGCGGCATATAAATGCTCAGATACTCCAGCACGCTGCTGGAATTGTCCATGGTGAGCGATTGGCGGATGAGTCGGGTTTTCCGGTCCACCGTCACATCGTTTTGCTGAATGGAATAGTTCACACGGTCGTGCACATCGGTAGGGTCGGGGCGGCCATTGCGCACGCGGCTCTTGTGCGCGTCGCTCTTGTCGCCCAGCACCAGCGCGGCGCTGATCGCGCTGGATATGGTGCCGCTCTGCTCCTCATGGTTGCCAACGGCGGTGATGATCTCCACCGTATCGGTGATGCTCATGCCCGCGTCTTTCAAAATGGGAAAGAGCATGATCGCGCCATTGGGGCCGTGATCATGACGGTTGATGCTGTTGCCCACATCGTGTACCCAGCCGGCGATTGCTGCCAGTTCAATTTCACGCTCGCTAAAGCCCAGCGCTTTCAAAATCTGGCTGGCAATACGGCTGACATAGCTCAAATGGCGGGGGCCGTGGTCGGTATACCCCAGCGCTTCCAGATAACGGTTTCCCGCTTTGATCAGCGCGCGGATGCTTTCGTTCTTCTTAATCTCTTCTAAAGTAATCATAGTACCTCCTAAAAGTACGTTTCCAGTGTAGTATGGGGAGGGTTCGCGGTTTTCTCGCGCCTCCCCGGTACGGACGCCCCGCCATGGCGGTTCGTCCGGTGCAATCAAACTTTGCTTGTGCCGGATTTTGTGGGCGCATGCGCGCATCACGCCGTACATCGCCCGCATGCATGAATAACCCCGATACTGTTTCGACCAGCAACGCCCAAAACCCTTCCTGCCGCCTGTGCGGCAGGCGCTGCTGCGCCCATTTTACAGTTGCTTCATCTTTTAATGGTTTTGATCTGTCCAAACGGCGCTGACCGCGCCTTTGGGAAAGGGACTGAGCTCCCCTTCCCAACCTTCCCCTTGGGAAGCGTGGTGGCATTGTGTTCTTTGTTGATCCTCTACCCAAAACGGCGCTACCGCGCCTTTGGGAAAGGGACTGAGCTCCCCTTCCCAACCTTCCCCTTGGGAAGAGTGGTGACATTGTGTCCTTTGTTGATCCTCTGTCCAAAACGGCGCTGCCGCGCCTTTGGGAAAGGGACTGAGGTCCCCTTCCCAACCTTCCCCCTGGGAAGAGTGGTGGCATTGTGTCCTTTGTTGATCCTCTGACCAAAACGGCGCTGCCGCGCCTTTGGGAAGAATGGTGGCATTGTGTTCTTTGTTGATTCTCCATCCAAAGGTGTTTACCTTTGCAGGTGCGACCGCTTGCCAATCTACTGAACGGGTTCTTCTTTTTACCGAAACCCGTGTATGAGCCAATCGTCTGTAAAGCAACAGGGGGGATATTCTCCCCCCTGTGGACAATATCGCCGATATGGCTGTTATCGGGTCTGCCTCTTCTGCACCGCCTGATACGTCGGATCGTCGCCAAACTCGCGCAGTGGCGCTTCGCCGCCCAGCCGTTCAATCGCGTTGCGGATTTCGATAAAATCGATATACGATAAACCGTCGGCCTCCGCCAGCTCCAGCAGCGGCTCCAGCGCGCGATCATCGTCCAGCTTGCCGAGGTAACCGGCATACAGCGCCCGCTTGTCGGTTTGCGTTTTGAGTTGGCGCAGCGCAAAGTTCAGCACATCATCATCGCCGGGGAAATCAGCCAGTACATCCAAAAGCGCTTCCTTGCCGGTATCGTCGGCAACGGTAAACGCCAGTTTTGTGGGGCGGCGCACGCCTTCGCCCATGCAGCGCAGGCTTTCCAGCGCGTTATCCAGCAGATCGTCATCCATCGTGCGCTCCACCTGCCAGCGGATGTAATCCACCATCGGCGCGGTGCTTTCAAGCTGGCGCAGCAGTTCCACGGCATGCATGCGCGCCTCGCAGGGGGCTTGCGCATCGCGCACCAGCGCGAGGATGGGCTTCTCGTCCGCCAGTTCTTCCAAGCGATCCAGCAACGGGTCAGGGATGGCGATATCGCTGTGGGTGTAGGCCACCAACAGCTCCACCAGCGCGGCGGCATCGTCAAACTGGGTATAATATTCGCCCGGGGCTTTGCCCCCCAGCCATTCGGCGGGTTCGTTCAGCCAGTTCAGGTATACCTCCGGAGCCGCGTCCTCCATATCTTCGGGGCGCTTGAACTTCGTTTTATTCTCTTCAATCCAGTCATTCAGGGTGTCGGAAAAGTGCGCGTCGAAATCGATCAATTCCATCCTGCGGTTCCTCCTTTGGGGTTCGCGCCTTAACGGCGGCGATGAAAAATAGGTTTTAGGGCGATGGGTAGGGCGATTTTGTGAAACGTGAGCTTTGGGTGGGGGACTCTTTTGGCGCCGCTCGGTTTGCTTGGGGAAGGCGTGAAGGGGAGTGGCTACGGAAGGCATGGCAGGCGGCGTTTGCTTCCGCCCCAGCCCCCAAGGGTCGCACGCCTTGACTTTATCTTTTCTGCCCTTACTTTACGGGCTGCTTTTGGGGCAGGGGCACCAGCTTGCAAAACACGTGAAAGGCCGCGCGCACCCGTCTGCGTTCATCCGCTGTATATTTCAGCAGTCTGTGCAACCGCTCGTTATCCGGCAAGCTGTACGTGATCAGGTAATGCTGTTCCAGCGCCGCCCGAAACACGCCGTCCGTGTCCCGCACCACGCCGGATCGGCGGCGCGGCCCCATTTTATTGAGGATGTGCAGCGCGTGCGTCATCAGGCGGTAATCTCCGGTCTTGCGTTGAATATCCACCATCCTGCGCACCAGCATCACACGGTACAGGTTAGCATCGCGTCTGTTCTGCACCGAGGGGTCGATCTCCGCGATGCGTCCGGCGTGCCAGACCACAAACGGCGGTTTCGCCCCGATCGACATCAGCGCCGAGGCTGCATACCGCTTCACGTTTTCATCCGGCGTTTGCTGCACCAGCACTTCCCGTAGCATCCGCTCGGCAAAGTCGGCCGGCAGGTTCGCGACGATCGCCGGAATCAGTCGGCTCAGCTGATGTTCGGCATTGCCCAGTTCATACAGCAGGGTACTGTAAAGGGTATCATCTTCCTGCAGCTGATCACAGAATTCCTCCACCCCGTTGCCCAACGCTTTGGCCAACTGTGACAGACAATCGTTGCTTTCGGCAGGCGACAGCAGCGGATAAAACGGCAATGCCCTGGCAGCGATGCCGACCTGCGACGCGTCCAGTTCCAGATCGCGCCATTGCTCGATGGTGCGCCATGTGCAGCGCGCGGGCACATCCAGCGGGTCCAGATCGCGGCACAGGTGGATGAAGGGTTCCGCGTCGGCAAGCCGCCCAAGCTTGAGCAGGATCACACTGGTATTGAACGCCGCGGGCAACCGATCCGGGCTGCGCTTGAGCGAACGCCTGAGCACGCACAGCGCCAGTTCCGGAAAACCGAGGCTCACGGTGGAGTAGCAAAAAAGCTGCTCATCCTGCGCCGTTTTGCACCGGATGGCTGCCGCCAGCAGCGCGGATGCGCCCTTGGCCCGTTTCCCAGCCTGGCAGTATGCGCCCGCAAGCGTGCACCTTGCCCGCGCGCTTAAAGGGTTGCGTCGGCAGGCACGGCTCGCGCTGCGCGTTGCGCCGCGCACATCGTCGTGTGCCAGCAAAAGCAGTGACCGCAGCGAATCATACCGGTCATCCAGATCACGGGCAGGCTTGGCGCGGTCGAGCGCGCGCTCGGTACCCTCGTAATCGCCATTGGCCAGCCTGCGGCTTGCAATGCCAAGCTGCGTTTCGTAGCGGGCGTGCTGATGCGGGCCGTCGGTTTCGAACTCCTCCAGCTCATCCAGATCCTCGTCAAATTCGGGCACACCGCCCGTGTGCTTCACCGCCCACAGATAACGGGAAAAGGCGTCCATTGCCTCCTGCTCATACCCCAGCGCCAGCATGTTGCGCCCGATCAGGCCATAGCACACATAGCATTTGGGGTCGAGCGTCAGCGCGCCAAAGGCGGCGCGGGTGCTGGCCTCATAGCATTCCATCTCCTGCAGCGTTCGGGCATACTCCATGCGCAGATCGCTGTCCGTTGGGGAAAGTGAAACGGCGTGCCGCAAAAGCGCCGCGGCGCGGCGGCGGTTGCCCTCGCGGCGGTGGCGCGCTGCGCGCCCCATCCAATAGGCGCTGGGGCGCTGCAATTTCACAACTTCTCCGGTTTTTAAATTCATTGATGTACTCCTTGCGGGGCTTGACGGTTGAACAGGTGTAAAATCATCATCGGTTTCAATCACTGGATGCGGTTGAGCAACCGCAACAGGTCATGGGTGGTAAAGTTATATTTTTCGTTGCAGAAGTGGCACACCAGTTCCGCGCCATCCACCTCATCGGCAATCATGCGTTTGAGCTCCGTCGTGCCCAGCGAAATCAGCGCGCGCTCCATGCGCCTGCGGGAGCAGTGGCAGCGGTAAGCCAGCGGCTTGGTTTCCAGCACAACGGGCGTGAGCCCCTGAAACCACAGCGGCAAAAGCGTTTCAAGCGTATCGTGCTGCAACTCGGCGGCGATATCTCCAAAGATGGGGGATCGCATTTCCAGCTGGTCAATTACTCCGGCGGGGCAATCCGGCAGGGGCTGCAACAGCACGCCGCCCGCCGCGGCCACATCGGTATCGGAGGCGATCACGCCCAGGCTCACCAGCGATGGGCTTTGTTCACTCTGCACATAGTACCACGCCAGATCGGCGGCAATCTCGCCGGATTGCAGCTCAATCTGCCCGATGTACGGGCTTTTCAGCCGCAAATCCTTCACGACAATCAGCCTGCCATGGCGGCCTACCGCGCGACCGACATCCAACTTGCCATCGCGCAGCGGCAAACCAACCTCGGCGTTCGTTACCATGCCGCGCACGGTTTCGCCATCGCCCACGCATAAAATTTTGCCCAGCGGGCCATCGCCGTCGATGGTGAGCGTAACGGACGCGTCCGGCTCCTTGAGCATGGCGGAAAGCATCGCGGTGGCGGTGAGCGTGCGGCCAAGCGCGGCGCTCGCCACGGCTGTGGCGTGGTGCAGGCGTTGCGCCTCGCGCGCTGTTTCGGTAGATTGGATTAACAGCCCGCGTACCGAGCCGTCAACCAGCGTAAAGTGAATAATTCGGTCTCCGTTTTCCATGATTTCTCCTTCAAGTTGGATCAGAAAATTGCCTGTGCGTGTCACAGGGAAACAGGTAGCCGCCCTGGGGCATTCAGCGGAGGGGCGGCAACCCGCAATCAAACGCTTGGAATGGCTTATCCCCTGCATTCGCACCCAGGCAGAGAGCGGTTTCCCTTTCTCCGTCCTCTGCTGCGCAAACAGCTCACAGGGGAGGGTTCATGCGTCCAACGTGCGCTGTCCCGTCACATGCCCTCGTCCATTTCTGGAGACAACGGGCGGCGGGCGGCAATGTGCCAGCGCTGCTCGGTAGGCGCGGGCGGCGCGAACGTACCGTCGCCAAAGATACGGATATCCGCAAAGCCTGCCTGCTTGAGCAGCACTTCCAGCGTTTCCAGCGTATAGCCGTACTGCGTCTGCTGTTCGCTGATGCGCTGGTAGGTTTCCCCTTCCGTGCGGGTAAAGATGGACAGTTCCATCACCACGCTGCCGTTTTCGGGGTGGTAGACATTTTTCCACAGATAGGCGATATTGGCGGTTTCATCCCCGACAAAGTTATCGCCCAGAATGCATTCCAGCTTATAGGGCGTGCTCACATCAAAGATCAGCGCGCCGCCGGGACGGATCGCCGCCCACGCCGCGTTGAAGAACGCGAGCACATCCTCCGGCGCGGGCAGGTAGTTGATGCCGTCGCAGGTGCACAGCACGGCATCCATCTGGCGGTGCAGGTGCAAAGAGCGCATATCCTGACGCACAAACGGGATCATCGCCCCAGCCTTGCGGGCTTTCTGGCTGGCTTCAAAGAGCATTTCCTCGGAGATATCCACACCGGTCATCTGGTAACCCATGGCGGACAGGGGGATCGTGAGCCCACCCGTACCGCACGCGCACTCGCACAGCTTCCCTGTGCGCACGCCATACAACGAAAGCAGCGTCTGATAAAAACCGGACCACGCCTGATAATCCACATCGGACATCAGCGCGTCATAAACGGTTGCGAAGGCCGTATACAAAAGCGTCACCTCAAAATATAGGATCATGCGCGCCAACATCGAAAACGGCGCGAAAGCGGACAACCGCTCATATAAAACGATTGGGCAGCAGGGCACAATCAACCCTTCCCGAGCTACTGCACACCCTGCCCCTCCGCTTTGCAGCGGCACTGCGGCATGGACGGCCGCGGATGCCATCCAGCACTGTCGGCGGCATGGGTTCGGAAGGCTCCATCCTCAGGCACACCGAAGGCAGGCTGCGCTGGAGAAGGCAGGGCTTTCGCCCTTTTTGCATAACCTTCACTGGCAGAAGCCTTGAAAGGCCGCGGCGTTTTGATTGGTGTGGGACGGGTTGGGGGAAACCCTATCTGGTTTGCGGGGGAGCTGTTGGGCGGTTTACGCCTGCGGTGGATCGTCGGAGTCAGTCGCCGTGCCTTCGGTTGCTTCGGCAGGCTCCTCATCCTCGTCATTTTCCTCGACATAGAGGCCGCGGTTCACCTGCGCGCCTTCGATTTTCACGTTGATGTACTTATCAAACATCGCGTTGGTGTAGCTTGCGCCCACAAAGCGGCTCAGTGCAAAGCCAATCACCACGTAATACAGGAACAGTACCATAACCACCCATTGCAGGTAGGGGGTAAACGTGCATACGGCAACGCCGATCAGGATCGGCAACACGGACAGCAGCTTGAGCGCCAGCGTGCCGGGTAAGCGGCCGATGGTGAGCAGGAAGCTGTTGCGCAGCATGTCGCGGAAACGGAGCCGGTAGGTCACCATGAGGGGATAGGAATAGAGCAGGCTCATCAGCCACAGCACGCCCAGCGTAAGGGTCAGCACCTGCGGAATGATAAACAGGGAGTTTTGCGCCGAAAGCTCGCCATAGAACATCCAGCACACATACACCACCAACGGAATAAAACCAGTGATGGTGCTGATTGCCAGCGCCTGTTTCCAGTTCTCCTTGGCGGCATCCTTAAAATCGCTCCAGGCAAAGGCATGCTCATCCCGCGCCCAGTTGCGCGTTACATAGCTAAGCCCCGCCGTAAACGGGCCGGTAATGGAAATGCAGGGAATCAGGAACAAAAGCCCGCGCAGCAGGATCGATTTGACCGCGTCTGAAAACAACGCCTGCTGGGTGGCAAATTCCGCCGCCGCCAGCGTGCCCGCGTCCACCTGCGTTTGCAGATCGCTCAGCCCCGCCATGGCCGAATACAGTGCCAACACATGGTACACAATCACCGCCATGGCGGGCAGCCATGCCAGCATGTACACCAGGTTCAAGCGCGTCAGCCCGCTGAAGCGCGTGCGCAGCGTTTCCCGAAACAGCTGCGAGCGGGTGCTGGGCAGATCTTCCTTTGTGTAATCACCCTTGCCGCTTTTCCCATAAAAATAGCTATTCATGAATTTACCAAACATACTATTCCTCCCTGACGCAACCCGAAAGCGCGGCCACAGCCGCCCAGCAAAAGGGCGCAATACGGCCTGCGTTGGTTACGCATAAAACCGTCAGCATATTATACCACACTTCCGGCCGTTTGCCACCCATGCGGAAACCACAGCTCCCATGAAGTTGTAACAAACCGATCGCCGCCGGTGGCTGCCATGCGAAAATAAGACTTACCCGTAAAAAATGCCGCCCGATGAGCGGCGCAACATATTCTATCGGTAAGCATACAAAACACATACAGCAAGATCGGATGCCCCAAACACGCCCCCATTCCAGCCGTAAGCAAATCGCTATCAAGGGAATAAGAGCGCCATACCCATCCATCCTCCCATGTGCCGTTTGATATCGCAAGCAAAGCATTACAGCGTGCAGCGCACATAGCGTGCAGCGCATAGCGCATAGCGTGCGGCGTGCAGCGCGCAACGCGCAGCGAATGCCGCATAGCGGCACAGCGCCGCCATCCCGTTCCTCCCCCAAGGGGAAGGTTGGGGAGGGGACCTCAGTCCCTTCCCCAAAGGCGCTTAGCGCCGTCTAGCGCCTTTGGCTGATCATCAGCCCCAGCAGGGTAAGCGCCGCGCCTACAATTGCCAGCGGATGGATGGGATCATTTAAAATCAGCTTCGCAAACACGATGGTCACGGCAGGGGTCAGGTAGATGTACGCGCTGGTTTTGATGGGGCCGATCAGCCGAACCGCCGTGTTCCACGTTACAAAGCACAGCGCGCTTGCCACCAGCGCCAGAAACACCACGCTCACCAGCGTGCCGGGGTTCACAACATCCGCCCACGCAACGTGATAGCCCATGAGCGGGATCATCGGCAGGGCGAACAGCAATCCATAAAAGAAGATACGCCGCGTAATCAGCAGGGTATTGTATCCGTAGCCCTCCAGCTTGCGGATGAACACCGAGTAAAACGCCCATGAAATGGCCGCAAGGATGCACAGCCCGTCCCCCAGCGGGTTAATCTTGAGCGTGTGCCCCGCAAAGGACACAAGGCTCACCCCCGTCATGGCGATCACAAAGCCGATAAAAAACGAGCGGGTGAGCTTGGTTTCCTTTAAAAGCAACCTTGTGGCAAGCGCCACGAAAAACGGCGCGGTGGAGATAATCACGCTGCAATTGGAAGAATAGGTGTAGGTAAGCGCAATGTTTTCAAACAGAAAATACAGCGTAACGCCACACAACCCCGCGCCCATGAGATACAGCTCATGTTTGCGCGTCAGCAGCTTCAGCCTTTGCGGTTTGGCAATGAACAGCGCCACCATGGCGATGCCCATACGCAACGTGAGCAGTTCCAGCGGCGTCAGCGTCCGCAGCGCCACCGTGGAGGCGACAAAGGTGGTGCCCCACACGATGATTGTGCCCAATGCCAGTAAATGCCCGCGACCCGCGTCCGAAAGCTTTTCGCCCGCCATCCCCCATCAGCGCCCCTCTCCCATGCCAAAACATATGCAAGGATGATACCATGCTTCACAGGGTTTCGCAAGCACAGCAGGGCAAGGCTTCTATATTGTGTCTGCAGTCCCCATTTCGTATCACTAAAACGCCCGCCTTTCCGGCATGGAAAGGCGGGTTCGCATTTATTGGTTGTGAGTCGTGTCGCCGACTGATGCCGGTCGGGATGTTCTAGCCCCGCATAGGCACACCTTGCGCCATAGGGTTGGAAACCCCGGCTGTCAGGCGTTTGCGTCCGTCTTGGGGTGCAATGCCTTGTGTACCGAATCGACCACGTAAAATACCAGCGCGCACAGCGTGCAGGCCACGGCAATCCACAGCAGCATCAGGTCGGGAGTCATTGGCCAGCCGACGCATTTTTTCGCCAGCCATTCGTGAAAGAATGTCGCGGTCAGCCCCATGATAAACAAAACGTGCGCCGCTTTGCCAATGAAGTGGGAGTACACCACGATGTTGCGGCGCAACATTATCAGCCCGCCGATCATCATCACAAATTCCTTGCCCAGCAAAATCACCACAGCCGCCCATGGCACCACTTTGGGGATGGCTGCGTTGCCAATCGCCATGGAAAACATCACCGTAAGCACCATCAGCTTATCCGCCAGCGGGTCCATAAGCTTGCCCAGGTTGGTAATCAGGTGGTAGCGACGGGCGATCATCCCGTCCAGCAGGTCGGTAAAGGAGGCTGTCAAAAAAACAATCAGCGCCGGATACTTGATTCCGTTGGAAAACAGGATCAGGTAGATCGGGATCAGCAACATGCGGATAAGGGTTAAGGTGTTTGGCACATTCAGGTTGCGTTTGATATATTCCTTCAGGGTGACCTTCATCAACCCTTTCCTCCTTGCGTGCGCGCGACCGCAGTTGCGGCTATTTCGGCATTATTCGATTTGATTATACCATGCCGCGAGCATACCCCGCAACAGGCAACCTATCGCTTTTGGACAACGCTGCCGACATGTCAGCCATCGCGCTCCCGATAACGCCGACTTCAACCCGTGATGAGGCGGCTCACATCGTTAAACGTAAAGAAGATCATCAGCCCGAACAGCAGCGCATACCCCACCAGATGCACGGTGGACTCGATCTTGCGGCTGATGGGTTTGCGGCGGATGGCTTCGATGAGCATAAACACCAGTCGGCTGCCATCCAGCCCCGGGATGGGCAGAAGGTTGACCAGCCCAAGGTTGATGCTGATAATCACCGCCAGATTCAGAAAAATTTCAAATCCGCCCTGCTGGGTCTGCTGCGCCACCATCTGCACCACGCCTACGGGGCCAGCCGCCTGGTTGAAGCCTTCGCCCGTGGTAAAGAGCTTGCCCAGCGAGTTGAGGATGACCGTGGAGGCATACACACAGCTGTTCCACGCGGCGGGAAGGATCTGCCCCGATTGCAGCGGCGCATAGGCATTGATGCCGATGCCGATACGGTTGCGTTGCGACGTTGCGTCATAAACCGGCGTCACGGCAATCGACAGGGTTTCCCCGTCACGTTGCACGGTCAGGGTAACGCTCTGCCCCGTAGGCACTTTGGCAATCGCGTTGGTGAGCGCGCTTGCGTCGCCAAGGCCGATGGCCTGCCCATCCACAGCGGTGAGCACGTCGCCGGGCAACAACCCCGCCTCAGCGGCAGGCATGTTGGCCTCCACATTGCCCACAAAGGGCTGCGCCACGCTGAAGCCGTACCCTGCCATCAACCCGATGGCCAGTACAAACGCCAGCACAAAGTTCATCAGCGGGCCGCTGAAAACGGTAATCATGCGCTTCCAAACCTTGGCCTTGTCAAAGGCGCGGGGATCGTCGGCGTTTTGCTGATCGGTCTCATCGCCATAGAACATGCAGTAGCCGCCCAGCGGGAAGGGGCGCAGGGTAAAGAGCGTTTCATGCTTTTTGCTTTTCCACTGCACGATCTTGGGGCCAAAGCCGATGGAATATTCCTTGACGGCGATGCCGGTCAGGCGCGCCGCAAAGAAGTGGCCGAACTCATGAACCGTAATCAGCACGCCCAGCAGCACGATTGCCAAAAGAATGTAAAGGATCGACATAGGTTTTCCTCCGTACGGCGCAAGCGCGCCGCGCATTACTCTGTAATTGGTTCGCACCTGCGCAGCGCAGGCGCTTTGTTTTAATTGGCACTGATCTAGATACCCGATGCGTCATCCCCCGAAACGTTGAGGAACGGTCGGATGACGATCCGCGCGGATGTCGCCGCGGTACACAGGGATAGATTTCATGAGGCGCAACTCTTGCAGGGTACACAAGCCTGAGATTTTGCATGGGGCAACCGTTGCTCAGTGCACAAGCATGAGATTTTGCAAGACGTAATTCTCACGCGGCGCAATGGTCTAAGAGTTCGCAAGATGCGATTCTCGCGAGGTGCAATGGCATGCGATTTTGCGGGCGCGAGTCTCGCGCAGTGCACAGGCATGAGATTTTGCAAGATAGTATCTTCGCACGGTTTACTGGCGTGTGATTTCGCAGGAAATGATTCTTGCATAATGCACAGGCATGTGATTTTGCAAAATGCAATTCTCGCGCAGTGCACAGGCATGCAATTTCGCAAGATGTAATTCCTGCGCGTTGCACTGGCATGCGATTTTGCAAGGGGCGATTCTCGCGCTTGCTCATCCATCTTTTCAGCGGTTTGCCTTACCCAAGCAGTTGACGCGCTACTTCTCGGGCACGGCGGTCGGCCTCCAACACCTGCGGGAGCGTATCGGCAGGCAGGTTGCCCACCCGCTGGAGCGTTTCTTCCACCACGGCATAAATTCGACCCACAGGGATCGGATTCCCGCCATCCAGTTGTAAAAACCTGCCTACGGCGATTTCGTTGGCGGCATTGAGCACGCAGCAGGCCGCGCCACCGGCGGCAAGGCTTTCCTCCGCCAGCCGAAGCGATGGGAAGCGCACGGGATCGGGGCGCTCAAAGGTGAGCTCCTTCATGCTGAAAAAGTCAAGCGGAGCACCGCCCGTGGGCAAGCGTTCGGGATACGCCATGGCGTACAGAATGGGAAGGCGCATATCCGGCGTTCCCATTTGGGCGATCACCGCGCCATCGGCAAAGCCCACAGCGCTGTGCACCACGCTTTGCGGGTGGATCAGCACCTGCACCTGCGCGGGTTCCACATGGAACAAATGTCTGGCTTCGATGATCTCCAGCGCCTTATTAAACAGGGTGGCGCTATCGACCGTGATCTTTTGCCCCATGGTCCACGTGGGGTGTTTCAGCGCCTGCTCACGGGTCGCGCCATTGATGGCTTCCTGACTCCAGGTGCGGAAAGGCCCGCCTGAACAGGTGAGGTAAATCTTCTCAATCGGGTTACCCTCCGCGCCTTGCAAACACTGGAAAATGGCGCTATGCTCGCTGTCCACCGGCAGCAGCGAATGCTCGCCCGCCTTTTGCGCCGCTTGCATTACCAGTTTGCCACCCGCCACCAGCGCTTCCTTATTGGCCAAAAGCACGCGTTTGCCATGGTTCAGCGCGTGCAGCACGCTTTCCAGCCCCGCCATGCCCACCACGGATACGAGCACATCGTCGGCCGTTTCCAGCGCGGCGGCTTCCAATAGCGCATCTCGGCCGAACACCCAGCGGCAAAAGCGCAGATCGTCCGGCACATCCGCCATGGACAGGCGTTCATCCGTCAGCCCCGCCAGCTGCGGGCGAAAGGCACGCACCTGTTCAAACAGCTTATCGCGGCTGCTATGAGCCGTGATGGCGACCACCTCGAAGCGGTCGGCATGGCGCGCGGCCACGTCCAGCGCCTGGGTGCCGATACTGCCCGTGCTGCCCAGCACGGCAAGCCTTCTTTTATGTTGATTGTTCATCATAAACTCCTTATCGCTGCGCTGGCTTTTTCGCCATGCGGCGCGGCTCTTTGCGGTGGCAGCACCACGGCTGGTTATGCAACTGCAGCTTTATTGTAGCTTTGAGGGGCTTAATTGTCAAATGCAGGGCACTTCAGTGCCATCACAATGAGTGTGATGGCGGGTGCACCCATGGGCTTTCCGCTCGCCCTTTGGAAACCTTCGGGGATCGCCATAGCTATAGATTTCTTCTATGCTTGTAAGGGGGGCATGCCTGCGGGCATGGCAGGTGCTTTCCGCTCGCCCCTGCATCCTTCGGGTGTCGCCCTTTACACGGCGGGAGCGCACGAGGGGTTGCCCTTGGGTACAGGAAAGTAGTCCTCGCTACCGCGCGGAACACGTTGGACTTGTGTTCGATGGCTCCGCGCGCGGCAGCATCGGCCCACAATCCTGTCCACCTGCGGGCGACCCCTCGCGCGTTCCCGCCTGCTTGGTTTCATGGCGACAGGGAAAATTCGCTATCCATGGTGGTTTCAATTTTTGATTCACATCTATCGGTATTTCGATACAATCCAAAAGTATGCTATCCGTGTAAAACCTTTGCTGTTTGTGTGAAACCATTTCTATTCTCTAAACCTATGCAGCCAAAGAACAATTTGTGCAGCTAGAGCAAAACCTATGGTACTTGAGTAAAACTAATTCTGTTGTGTAAAGCCTATGCAGCCGCTGAACGTGCGTTTCTGGCTCAAGCAGGGTAGCCATTTCTTTGTGTCGCCAGAAAACCATCAGGCAGGACTGTGAGGGTCGCTCGAAGGAGGACAGGCTTGTCGGTCAGCGCTACCACGCGCAAATCCTGAAAGGTGTGCAGTCTTGACTGATTCGCGTGGTGGCGCTGGACGACTATCCTGTACTTCAAGAGCGACCCTCACAGCCCTGCCGTGTAAGATGGCGGCACCCGAAGGATGCAGGGGCGAGCGGAAAGCCCCTGCCATGCCCGCAGGCATGTTCTCCTGCCAAAAAAAGAACCCCCAGTATTGAAAAGACACTCCATGGGTTCCCAAAGGGTTGCCGAAAACCCTTTGGAGCTGCTGAACTTTTACAGCAATCTCCCCCCTCTGCGTTGCGCCAAAAGTCGCAAGCGAGTATAATAGATTTATTGCCCATGCAGCCCATGCGATGCCTGCGCCCCTCCGGCACGGGTACCTCCCCATGGAACGCGGCCAAACCAGCGTACCAAACGCCGGTAGGACCGCCCGCGTTGGCGACCCCTACCGTAAAGAAAGGCGGTCCACACATGGATATCCTCACCTATCTGCAAGGGGCGAGCGTGCAGTTCGGCCCCAGCGGGCACGAGCGCGAAACCGCCGAATGGCTGAAAGCGCGCTTTGAACCCCTCTGCGACGAAGTGACCATCGACCCCCTGTATAATGTACTGGCAACCAAAAAGCCCACCGTGAAACCCAAAAACGGCGGCCATGCCCCGAAGATTCTGCTGTGCGCCCACATGGACGAAATCGCCCTCATGGTGGTGGACATCCTGAGGGACGGTTCCCTGCGCATCGGCAATGTGGGCGGCGTAGACCCGCGCGTGCTGCCGGCCGCAACGGTAACCGTGCACTGCCGCCCCGACAGCGGCAAACCTCAGAACCTGCTGGGCGTGATCGGCGCGAAAGCCCCGCATCTGCTGACCGATGAGGAACGCAAGCTGAACTATAAGCGGGAAGATTTGTACATCGACCTTGGCCTGCCGGTGGAAAAGGTCAAAAAGCTGGTGCATGTGGGCGATCTGGTTACGCTCAACGGTCAAACGGTGGGGCTGCTCAACAACCGCGCCGCGGGCAAAACCATGGATGACCGCGCCTGCATCGGCGTGATGCTCGAAGCCGCCGAACGCCTCCAGCACTTGAGCCACGCGGCGGAAATCGTGTTCGCCTGCACCACGCAGGAGGAGGTCGGCAGCCGCGGCGCGAAGGTCGCCGCGCACACCGTGAACCCCGATCTCGCCATCATCATGGATGTGAGCCACGCGCCCATTCCCGCCAGCCGACCGGATACAACCGTGCCGCTGGACGCGCCTGCCGCCACCTATGGCCCCTTCATCCAGTATAAGCTGCTGGCGCGCTTGCAGGAAACCGCAAGCAAAAACGGCATCAAACTCAACGCTGAGCAGGCGGAGCGCAGCACCGGCACGGATACCGATGACGTGCAGATTGCCCGCGAAGGCGTCCCCTGCGTGCTGATCGACCTGCCGCTCAAGTACATGCATACGACGGTGGAACTGCTGGACATGAACGCCATCCGCGAATGCGGGCGGCTGTGCGCGCTGTTCGCCTCCGAAATCGACGAAGGGTGGGATGATGAGCTATGGATTTGAAAACCCTTTGTGACATGCAGGGTATTTCCGGCCGTGAGGAAAAGGTGCGCCGCGTGGTACGCGACGCATGCGTGAAAGCCTTCGGCGCGGATGCCGTTGCGCTGGACGGACTGGGTAGCGTGATCGCCACCCGCAAGGGCAGCAATCCCAAAAAGCCGCGCGTGATGCTCGCCGCCCACATGGACGAAGTCGGCCTGCTGATCGTATCCGCGACGGAGGAAGGCCTGCTGCGCTTCCGTGCCATCGGCGGGGTGGATTCCCGCGTGCTGGTTTCCAAGCGGGTGCGCGTGGGCTACGATACGCCGGAGAAACCCTCCCTGCAAGGCGTGATCGGCGCGATGGCCATCCACCAGCAAACAGCTGAGGATCGCAAGGCCGTGTTGCCCATTGAACAGCTTTATATCGATATCGGCGCGAAAGACAAGGCCGAGGCCGAGCGCACCGCCCCCGCGGGCACGCTGGCAACATTCGATACGCTCTACACCCCCTTTGGCGAGGGCTGTGTGCTTGCCAAGGCGTTTGACGACCGCGTGGGTGTGTATAACCTGCTTCGCCTGCTGGATGCGCCTTATGAGGGTGATCTGGTTTTCGCCTTCACCAGTCAGGAAGAAGCCGGATGCCGGGGCGCGGTCACCGCGGGCTACCGCGTGCAGCCGGATATCGCGCTCATATTGGAATGCACCTCCGCCAACGACCTTGGCGAAACGCCCGAAGCCCAGCAGGTGTGCCAGGTTGGGCAGGGTGTGTGCGTATCCTTTATGGATAACGCCTCCATCGGCAACGCGGATTTGTACCGCGCCATGCTCGCTGTTGGCGATCAGAACGCCATTTCCCACCAGATCAAGCAGTTTGTTAGCGGCGGCAATGACGCGGGCGCCATCCAACGCTCGGGCGCGGGCAGCCTGACGCTGGCACTGTCGGTGCCCTGCCGCAACATCCATAGCCCCGCCTGCGTGTGCTCCCTTAAGGATATCGATTCGCAGGAAGCGCTGGTGCGCGCATACCTGAAAAGCATCTGACCCATTTTCGATAGAAAGGATGATTCTTCGTGGAGGAACTCATCAGAAAATTAACCGCCGCCTACGGCCCTTCCGGCCGTGAAACCGAGGTTGCCGATATCATTGAAGGCTTGCTCAAGGGCAAAGTGGATTCCATCCGCCGCGACGCGCTGGGCAACCTGATCTGCGAAAAGAAGGGCACCGCTCCAAACGGCAAGCGCATCATGCTGGCTGCGCACATGGATCAGATCGGCCTGATCGTGACCCATGCGGAAAAGGAAGGCTTTTTGCGCGTGAGCAACATTGGCGGCATCTCCAACGCCAACAGCCGCATGCGCCGCGTACGCTTTGCAAACGGCGTGCAGGGCGTGCTGGTGGAGCAGCCCTTAAAGCCCGGCGAAACCAGCTCCCTGCGCGCCTACTACATCGACATTGGCGCCAAGGATGCGGCGGAAGCGCTCACCCTGGTTCAGCTCGGCGATGTGGCCGTGTATGCCGAGGAGTGCTTTCCCATCGGCAAGCACCGCCTGGCCGCCCCTGCCATGGACGACCGCAGCGCCTGCGCCCTGCTTGTGAGCCTGATGCAGGATCTGTCCGCCATCAAGGACACCGTTATCGCCGTGTTCAGCACGCAGGAGGAAGTCGGCTGCCGCGGCAGTCAGACCGCCGCCTACAGCGTGGAGCCGGACATTGGCATCGCGCTGGACGTGACCCTCTGCGGCGATCTGCCGGAAGATCACAAAGTCGCCATCAACCTTGGCGAAGGCCCCGCCATCAAAGTGATGGACGCGGGCAGCATCAGCAACCCCGAGCTGGTGCAGGCGCTGCTGGCCGCCGCCAAGCGTGTGAAGGTCGCCTGTCAGCGCGAAGTACTGCCCTACGGCGGCACGGATGCGCGCTCCATGCAGATGAGCCGCGGCGGCATGCCCGTATGCACCGTGAGCATCCCCTGCCGAAACGTGCACAGCGCCGTCGAGATTGTGGATTTGCGGGATATGGACGGAGCGAAAAAGGTGATTTTGGGGTATTTGAAGGGGTAAACGCATCATTAAACATTGATATTGGCTGATTTCAACCTGTAGCCTTGAAAGTTACAGGTTGAAATCAGCGTTCTGCTAAATGGTCTATGGATTTATGGTTGCAATCTTTTGCTAATCACTGTTCAAGAATCCTCCAATCTGCTATACTAGCAAAAAAGCCTTTGGAGCGTATATGTTAGTTTTTGTCGATGAAAGTGGCTATCCTCTTCCAACCGATGCAAGTGTACGTTCTGTATTGCTTTCAGTCTGTATCAAGGAAACTGATATTCGTAACATTACACAACAATTCTATCAATTAAAAGAACGCATCTATCAGAAACAAAGCGAAATTAAATCTACCAATCTGATAAACCCAAAAACTATTCTGAAGAAGCATACTCATAATCAACAATACACTGAATCTGTGTTGGATATTCTTGATGCTTACGACACAAGTGTTTTTGCAGTTATCATGGAGAAACCCGACTTTATACCATATACCCAAGAAGGATTGTTGCCTGTCCAATATTACTATTTATTGCAACGCATCGAGTATTTCTGTGATACAAACCAAACATTAATGGCCATGTGCGTATTTGACCAAACGGATGATGGACGAGATAAGAAGTATGCAAGCGGTTTCAACAATTTTCTTTTTAGATCAAGAGAAGGTCGTCTATTTAATAAGATATTGGTATCCCCTTTTTTTGTCAGTTCTACTGTTACACCAACCATCGAGCTTCCAGACATTTGTGCTGGTATTGTGCGTAACTATTACACACTTGAGCTTGATAAAAGAAATGCCAATAACGATTATGAAATATGGCTTTCAGGATTATTCTCTCGAGTGTTGAAGCATACTCATAATTTTTATAAAAGCCCAAATATGTTTTATGGTTTTTATCAAATGCCAAAACGATGCTTTGTGCAAAACCCTATGCCTTAATTTTGTGTACATGCTTATTCACCTAGCTTGGTTAGCAGTTTGATTTGTATTGACACAACTTGCTTTTTGGTTTACTATGTAGTTGGGAATCCAAGTAATGCCGTCCTGGGGTTGCAGGGGTTCCTGCCTATAAGATTAGTGCAATACAATCTTTATATGCATGACATGCGTTTTCGCAAAGAGAGCGCATGTTTTATTCTAATTATCTACAAAGGAGGTCCTCCTCATGGGTATTCTACTCTGGCTTGTCTTTGGTGCACTGGCTGGCTGGATTGCCAGCATCCTCACGGGTCGCAACCACAGCATGGGGCTGCTTTCCAATATCGTGGTGGGCATCATCGGTTCCGCGCTGGGCGGGTGGCTGGCCTCGGCGGTGTTCGGCTGGGGCGGGGTCACGGGGTTCAACTGGCGCAGCATGTTGATCGCAGTCGGCGGCGCCTGCCTGCTGCTGTTCATCTTCCGTGGCTTTGGCCGTAAAAGGTAATTTCACCCAATCTAAAAAAGAAGTCGCCCGCAAAGGTGGCTTCTTCTTTATCTTTTCTGGATTGGTTTGGGCATCTCCCTCGTTGAAAGGCGCCGTTGCTCCTTTTTCCAATAAACACTTCAAGGCTTGGCGGCCATGCATCCGTGTCGAATGCCCATCCGCGCCAATGCTGCCATGCCAAGCACGCCGCTTGGGCAGCCTGCGCCATCCCCGCGCGCCGTTACCCCTGCCTGCGAATCACTTGCAGCGTCTGTTTGATGCGCCGCTTTTCCTGATACATTTTTTCGTCCGCGTTGTTGATGCCGCGGTCAATAAAATCAATACCGTCGCAATGCAATGCTTCAATGCCATGGCTTACGCTGATGATGTAGTTTCGGTTCTGGGTATCGTTAATCCGCTCAAAAGCTGCCGTGATGCGCTGCCACGCGGCTTCCGCGCCTTCAGCGTCCAATTCGCTGAACACAATTAAAAACTCGTCGCCGCCCAGCCGCGCAACAAAATCCTGTTGGCGAATGTTCTCCTTGATTGTCTTCACCGCAGTCTGGATCAGCTCATCACCGGCATCATGACCTAGGGTATCGTTCACCTCTTTGAGCCCGTTGATGTCCAAAAAACAAACGCTCATCAGGCAGGAGGTGGCCGCCATATTCTTTCGCACCTGATCGAGCTTCTCCATGCCCATGCGACGGTTGTACGCGCCAGTCATCAAATCATATTCCGAAAAGTACTTGACGCGTTCATTCTCCAGTCGGTTAAAAACCCACAGTATCCCAATTACCAGCGAGATGAACAGAATCATGATGTACCCAAAGAAGTATCCGCCCACGGTGTCGATCACATTCACCCAGAAATTGTCGGTAAACAGTTGCCCTTCTTCCAAATCGCTGGATATATACGAAACGATATACCAGTCTCCGGAGCCCAGCGTGAGAAAATTGCTGCTCTCATCCACAGCAAATTCCGTACTGGTGAAGATACTGCTAAAGAAGAACGCGCCATCCTTGTTCACGGTGTACCCTTTTCGCTGTTTCACAATCATTTCCCACACCTCGGGATGTGCGGCTTTGAAACTGACCTCCGCCATATTCGCAAACATGAAGCCCCATTGCTTGGTATGGTCGGCGCTGTTGAACAGCCAATAGCCGTCCGAGTTGAGCAGGTATTTTTCCGCATGGCCGGAGGCGGCCACTTGACGTACCTGCCGGAGGATGTCGTTCGCCTCATAATTGAGCACGATGATGCCCAGCAGCCTTCCGTCGACTGCGTAGTAGGGCATGCTGAAGCGAATCACCGGATTGTAGGGTATTTGGATTTTGTCATTCTCCACATTCAAATCCATGCAGGAAATATAGATATGGTTTTTCGGCAGTGCAATCGCCTGTGTAAAATACAGCCTGCCTGCCTTGTTTTGCAAGTTTTCCGGCTGCGTAATGTAGGCGCCCGTACTCGCATAGTTCACCCGAACAACTTCTTTGCCCTCAGGGTTGATCAAACGGATCTGGTCATAAATGCGCTTGCGGTTGGAAAAAGCCAACCACTGGTTGGTTAAGGCGGTATAATCCCCGCTTTCGGCACCACTGAGGCGGAAAGTATCGGTAATATACAAAAAATCTGCAATGATCCGGTTGATTCGGCTGGTGATGATCACGTTTTCCGAGTTTACCAGGCTTTGTTCCGTCTCAATCGCTTCCTTGCGGCTGACGACGTTGGTATTGGTTTGAATGTAAAACGTGATCGCCAGGAAAAAGAACGAAAGCACCAAAAAGGTGGTCAGCGTATGTCCTACAACCGATTTCCTGCGTTCCCAAATCTCCTGAGGCATAGATACAACGCTCCTTCTTTTTACGCTTTGCGAACGTTGTGATTCCAATTCAGCCCCAAGCCAATCCAGGCGGATGCCTGAAAATCTGCTTCACTGGCGTTGCCGTCACAGAAACAGACGATCGGCTGGTTACCATGCGTATTGGGCTACGATCCCTTTGTGTACGATCCTGCTACCTTTATTGTAAGGATAAATGCAAATTTGTAAAGAGGGAATACTCTGTACCGATCAATGCCTTCCTTATTTTCAAGTTGCTTCCACCTTCGCCTTGCCCTGCGTTTGTTTTTCATTGCCTCAGCATCGTGTGGATTCCACGCCCCGGTTTTCAGGCTTCCGGACACATTCCTGAGCAAAAACCTTGATTGTATATGGCTTTGCGTCCTATTGAAAACCTCCTATGCACACGGGTCATGCGCCATAAACCGTGCGTCAGGGCGTTGGTTCTTGACCGATACCACCCCATGCCCGCAAGGATTGTGCTGTACAAAAAGAGGCCGCCAAAATGGCTTGCCTCTTTTTAAATGACCCTTTGCGCAGCAGACGCAGCTTTATCGGGGAGCACGCCTTTTACGCTTATTCCTTCAGCAGTTTTTCCGCGGCTGCGTTCAGCACGCTTAACAGCTTCTCGGCTTCGGCCCTGTCCTTGTGGTTGACATTCACATACAGCTTGATCTTGGGCTCTGTGCCGCTGGGGCGCACGCACACAAAGTGCCCGCCCTCCATGGCAAAGTACAGCACATCGCTTTCAGGGTAGGTAAGCTTTTCCACCTTGCCGCTGGCTACGTCCGTGCGCGTGCCCGCGAGGATGTCCAGCACCTGCGCCACCTTCACGCCGCCAATTTCACGCGGCGGGTCGCGGCGGATGCGCGCCATGGCGTCGGCCATAAGCTTGAGGCCATCCACACCCGGCATGGTGGTGCTGTCCACGTGTTCCAGATAGTAGCCGTAGGTTTGGAAAATCTCGTTCATCACTTCGGCGAGGTTTTTGCCTTTCGATTTGTAGTATGCGGCAGCCTCGGCAATCAGCATACTGGCGTTTACGCCGTCCTTGTCGCGCACAAAGGTGCTGGACAGGAAGCCGTAGCTTTCCTCAAACCCAAACAGGAACGTGTGGCTGCCGCTGTCCTCAAACTGCTGAATCATCTCGCCGATAAACTTAAAGCCGGTGAGCGTATCAAACAGCGCCACGCCGTGCGCATCGCAAATGGGCTTAGCCAACTGGGTGGATACGATGGATTTCACCACCGCGCCGTTGGCGGGCAGGGTGCCGTTTGCCTTTTTGCTGGAGAGGATGTAGTACATCATCAGGCAGCCGATCTGGTTGCCGGTCAGCAGTTTAAATTTGCCGTCCTGTTCCCGCACGGCCACGCCGAGGCGGTCGCAATCCGGGTCGGTTGCGAAGCACACCTCCGCGCCCACCTCATCCGCCAATTTCATGGCAAGCGTGAAGGCGTTGGGGTCTTCGGGGTTGGGCACCTTAATAGTGGAAAAGTTCGGGTCGGGCAGTTCCTGCTCCTTGACCACGCTCACGCTGGTGATGCCGATCTCCTGAAGGATGCGGCGCACGGGCACATTGCCGCTGCCATGCAGAGGCGTGTACACAATTTTAAGCGTTTTGCCCTCTTCCCGCACGATATCGGGATTGATGGACAGGGTTTTCACGCGGCGGATGTATTCGTCGTCCACGTCCGCGTTGCCGATGATCGTCAAAAGTCCCTTTTGCTTGGCCGTCGCCTGGTCGAGCGTCTTTTCGGAGCCGTAGGCCAGTGCCTCAATGGCGGCGGTCACTTCCTCCGCCGTTTCGGGGCCGATCTGCGCGCCGTCCGGCCCATAAACCTTGTAGCCGTTATACTGCGGCGGGTTGTGGCTGGCGGTAATCACCACGCCCGCATCGGCCTTAAGCCAGCGCACCCCAAAGGAGAGGATGGGCACGGGGCGAAGCGCGTCAAACAGCTTCGCGCGCACGCCGTTGGCAGCCAGCACCAGCGCGGTTTCCAACGCAAATTCGGCACTCTTTCGGCGGCTGTCATAAGCGATCACCACGGTGGGGTTTTCCACATGCGCGTTTAAGTAATTGGCAAGCCCCTGCGTGGCGCGGCGCACGGTGTAACCGTTCATGCGGTTGGTACCCGCGCCCAGCACCCCTCGCATTCCGGCGGTGCCAAAGCTCAACCCCTGATAGAACCGATCCTCGATCTCCTTCTCGTTTCCGGCGATTGCGGTAAGCTCCGCAACCGTTTCCGTATCCGAGGCGAAGTCATGAAGCCAAGCCTCGTAGTGCTCCCGATAGCTCATAAACAGGCTCCTTTCCATGGCTGGCATGGTGTTTTTGCGGATAAAGACGGCAGCCCGTTGGGGCGGCTGTTACTATGGCTATTATAGCTGGTTTGGCTGGCGTTTGTAAACCTTTTTCACTGCAGCCGATCAGAGGCATCGGCTGAACAAACCCATCGGGCAGGCAACCGCTGCGCCCGCCTTACCCGCGAATCTGCCGAGCCGCCTCGCTCCTCTCAAGGTCAGTATCGTTAGGTTTCCCCCTGCAAAAGTATCCGGTTGCTCGGGACTATTCCGCTTTCCGCGTTCGTTATGAATACTGGCGTCCCTTATTGACACGCTCTGTTACGCGATGGTACAATACGCCAATGCTTACTGTTCAATATTTTCCAGTGATACCAGCATCGACCATGCAGCGTGTGCGCTAAGCGATTCCCATGGCTGCAATGCAGGCTTCGACCTGTTTCTTGCGCACTCTCTAAAAACACAAGAGGTGTTTTGCACATGTCCACCTCCCAACCGTCGAACTCTATGCAGGCCGCACCGGAAGCCGAACCTGCCCCTTTGCCGGAGGCTGTTTTCACTTCAAACAAACCGTCCCATAGCCGCAGGCACACCCTGCTGATTTGGCTATGCGCCGTGTTTGCTGCCCTCCTTTTCGGAGGCGGCTTTGTGCTGTACAGCCTGTGGCACAGCAGCTATACCCCCACGGAAAACAGCTTTTTCACCTCGTCGTTTGTAAGCGGACGCAATGTGCTGGTGATTGTGCCGCACGAGGATGATGAAGTAAACCTCGCCTACGGCGTTATCGATTCCTTTGTGAAAGCAGGCAGTCGCGTGACCATCGCGTTTGAAACCAACGGCGATGCGCGCTTTGCTCCCGAAATACGCAACCGTGAAGCCGTTCAGGCGGATGCTCTGATGGGCGTTACTTCGCAGAACCTTGTGTTTTTAGGGTACCCCGATCACGTTTGCAATCCGGCATTTTACGCCGGTGACCCCCAAAAGGTGCGTACCGGCGATGCCGGGCATACGCAGACGTATGCCGTTGGCGGGTTTCAGGATTTTCACACCCAGCATTTTGGCAAACCTGCGGATAATACACGCGCAAATCTGGAGGGTGATCTCCGCCAGTTGATTTCTGGTCTGCGGCCGGACATTATTTTTGTGAACGATACAGACGAGCATATCGACCACGCATCCCTATCACAGGTTTTTGATCGAACCATGGGGAAAATCCTGCACGAACATAAGGGTTACAAACCCATTGTTTATAAAGGTTATGCCTACGATTACGCCTGGCACGGCAATAACGATTTTTATCAGCTCCCGTTGAAAAGTGCCGCGCCCTCCTGGTCGCCCGCCAGCTACAACACCTGCTACTGTTGGGAAGATCGCGTGCGCTTTCCGATGCCTGGGGAATACCTCAGTTACACGCTGCGGGGTTCCAAGCTGCACGCTTTGCTGAAAACCTATGCCAGCCAAAACGGCCTCGCCAAACAGTGCAACCTGCAAAACGGCGATAAAATTTTCTGGCAGCGACGCACCGATGTACTCTATGGCAAAGTTCGCACTTCCAGCGGGGACGCTTCGCTCCTGAACGATTTTGTGCTGGCCGGCTACTCCGATCAGCCGCTGGCCTGCTGCTGGTTCCCCGATCAAACCGACAGCAAGCCCTCCATCCAAATTTCATGGGATACCCCGCAGGATATTGATGATCTCGTGTTTTACGACGCGCCTCCCCCTGCGGGGGATGTGCTGGCTGTGACCGTGAGCGCCGATCATGAGTCTGCACAGGCCTACTGCCTGCCCGATGGCCGTGGCAAACCATGCCGCCTGCATGTTGGCCGCAAAGGCATACGAAACCTGACCATCCAGCTGACAAGCATGAGCGGCAGCGTTGCCGGGTTTTCCGAAATCGAGGTATTGCCTGCACAGGAAGCATCCACTCAGTGGATTGCTCTTAAAGATACTCAGGATGATTTTTGTTATGAACTGCCCTGCGCAGCGCAGCAGCCGCTGACGCTTCCGCTGTACGGCTATCCCTCCGTACCGGAAAACGCGACCGCTACGCTTTCTCAGGGCAACCGGACACTCCCTGCGCCTACCTATGACGGAACTGCCTTCCATGTGCAGCCCTTGCCAGCGGGTCGGTATCGTTTACAGGTTAGAGGCGGCGGCTGTACTGCTGAAACCGTGCTTCGCGTTGGAGACCAGATGCTTTGGGAGCGCGGGCTCCAATGCGTGGAACGCACGCTGGGCAAGTATCTGCCCAACTGAACGGTTGCCGCGGATGCGATTCTCTGTGTATTCCTGATTCTGTTTCCATCCTTCCCGAATGCCAAACCACTACGCCGCCCTAGCCCCCCTGCTATCGCGGCGTTTTTTGTCTTCAAACCCATCCTACGGGAGAAGGATGCGGGTATTTCTTTCCGGCACAGGAAGCGTGTCCGTTGGTAGATAGGATTCCATCGGCTTTTTCATGGCAAAGCCACAGAACGAATGCGACCAGACAAAAAGCCATATTCCTTGATATCCAACACGGTTTATGATCGGTCACTCCAGAAATACGCTCTTTTCCCTCGTGTTCCGTTTTCCTTCAGAAGGGTTGAACTCGGTTCCCTCTTGAAAGGATCGCTGCAAAGTCATAAAGCGAATACAACCTAACAAAAAGCCATATTCCTTGATATCCAACACATTTCATGATCGGTCACTCCAGAAGTACGATCTTTTCCCCCGTGTTCCGTTTTCCTTCGGAAAGGTTTGAAATCGGTTCCCACTTGAAAGGATCGCTACAAAGCCATAAAGCGAATGCACCCAAACAAAAACCGTGTTCCTTGATATCCAACACATTTCATGATCGGTCACTCCAGAAGTACGATCTTTTTCCCCGTGTTCCGTTTTCCTTCAGAAGGATTGAAATCGGTTCCCGCTTGAAAGGATCGCTGCAAAGCCTTAAAACGAATTCGACCAGGCAAAAAGCCATGTTTCTTGATATCCAACACGGTTTATGATCGGTCACTCCAGAAGGGTGATCTTTTTCCCCGTGTTCCGTTTTCCTTCAGAAGGGTTGAACTCGGTTCCCGCTTGAAAGGATCGCTTTGTGTTTGTATCCCACGTTCCCGCACAAGGTTACAGTGCTCAGGCGAATACGGCGATTCCACGGATTTGCCCCCTGTTTCCCACAGGTTTACAACGCTTCTTGCGCTCCATGCCCGAATAGCGTACAATAACCATCGCCGGAACCCTCCGGCAAACGCATATTTAAAAGGAAGTACACGGCATGGATATCATCGTAATCGGCGCGGGGCACGCGGGGTGCGAGGCCGCGCTCGCCTGTGCCCGCATGGGGCTTGATACGCTTTTGCTCACGCTGGATTTGAACAGCGTCGCCCTGATGCCCTGCAACCCGGCCGTGGGCGGCACGGGCAAGGGGCACCTTGTGCGCGAGCTGGACGCGCTGGGCGGGCAGATGGGGCTTGCCATCGATCGCACTTTTTTGCAGAGCCGCATGCTCAACGTTGGCAAAGGCCCCGCCGTGCACAGCCTGCGCGCACAGGCGGATAAACGCCGCTACCACGAGGAGATGCTCTCTACGCTGTTTGGTACCGACCACCTGACCATCCGCCAGGGCGAGGCGATGGACATTCTCACCGAAAACGGGCAGGTGAGCGCCGTAAAAACCATGACGGGGGATGTTATTCCCTGTCGCGCCTGCATCGTGTGCGGCGGCGTCTATCTGAAAAGCCGCATCATCATCGGTGAATATACCAAAGAAATCGGCCCGCAGGGTCTGATGCGCGCCGAGGGTTTGAGTGACGCGCTTACCAACCTTGGCTTTGTGTTGCGGCGCTTTAAAACCGGCACGCCTGCCCGCATCGACGCGCGCTCCATCAATTTTGAGGAGATGGAACCTCAGGATGGCGACGATCCCATTACCCCGTTTTCCTTTCTGACCGTGGCGAAGGTGGCGGAAAGCGGCGTGGCGTTCCCGCTTATCAACCGCAGCCGTTGCTACCTGACCTACACCAATGAGGAAACCCACCGCATCATTCGGGATAACCTGCATCTTTCTCCCATGGTGCGCGGGGAAATCAAGGGCACAGGCGCGCGCTACTGCCCCAGCATTGAAGATAAAATCCGTCGCTTTCCCGATAAGGACAGGCACCAGATTTTTCTGGAACCGGAAGGGCTGACCTCGCCGGAATGGTACGTGCAGGGCATGAGCAGCAGCCTGCCCGAGCGGGTGCAAAAGCCCATGTACCGGTCGCTGCCCGGGCTGCACCGCGCGGTGCTCACCCGTTTGGCCTACGCTATTGAGTATGACTGCATCGACCCTACGGAGCTCAACCTCACGCTGGAAAGCCGCCGCGTGGGGGGGCTGTACTTCGCCGGGCAGGTCAACGGCACCAGCGGCTACGAAGAAGCCGCTGCGCAGGGTTTGCTGGCAGGCATCAACGCCGCGTGCAAAGTGCGGGGAAAAGAGCCGCTGATCCTGACCCGCGATATGGCCTACATTGGCGTAATGGTGGACGATTTAACCGTGAAGGGCGTAGACGAGCCCTACCGCATGATGACCGGACGCGCGGAGTACCGCCTGCTTTTGAGGCAAGACAACGCCGATATGCGCCTGACCGAGCTCGGCTTCCGCGTCGGGCTGGCGAGCGAGCAGCGCCTGCGCCTGCTCACCAAAAAGCTGGAAGCTACCGAGGCGCTGGAAACCACGCTTTCCAACCTGCGCTTTAAAGCCACGCCGGAACGCAACGCGTGGCTGGCGGAACATGGCGAAGCGCCTAACGATATCAGCTATTCCGCCACGGAACTGCTTCGCCGCCCCGCCATCGACCTTGCCGCGCTGACCCAGATGGCGCCGGAAATTGCCAACGCCCCCGCCGACGCACAGGCGCAGGCGGAACTGAACATCAAGTATGCGGGCTATCTGGAAAAGGAGCGCCAACAGGTCGCCCGCGCAAGGGAAATGGAAGGCTGGCGCATCCCCGATGATTTGGATTACGCCGAGATTTCCAGCCTGCGCATCGAAGCAAGGCAGAAGCTTTCGCGCCTTCGCCCCCTGAGCCTGAGCCAGGCCGGACGCATCCCCGGTGTGAACCCTGCCGACATCGCCGTGCTGATGGTATGGCTGAAAAAGCTCAAAGACGAAGCAAAGCGGATAGAACCAAACCGATCAGCCGATTGAGAATCATACCTGCCGCTGTATTCGCCTTTACCGTTTCAGGAAAGAATCAAACCGATGAGCCAATGTAAAATCATACCTGCCGAAGCATGGGCGGCTCATATAAAAAATAGCCTGTCACAAAGCCACCACGAAAGGCTCCTGTGCATCCATGAATTTAGCGGGCGGATCACTCGAACAATAGCCGATCACAAAGCCGCTGCGGATCGCGGCAACCTCACGATTTCGCCACAACCTCTTAACTAGCATTGCACCATCCCCAACATATCCCCACTCCAAACCCTCATCAGCCACTAACCCCCGAAGCATTCAATAGCATCCCCCACATCTCACCTCATCGATCTCCACAAAAAGTCAGGCGCCGCATGCAAACTGCATACGGCGCCTGACTAACCTTTGTCGAGTATCAAACTCAATTCTCCACAGGGCTCAAGGTTTCAAACCCCACCCCTGTTCAGCACCCCTCGTACCTTCCCCAAGGGGGAGGTTGGGAGGGGGACCTCAGTCCCCTTCCCAAAGGGCGCGTTATGCGCCCGTTTACCGATTGTCCGGCACCTTCAGCACCCAGCCGGTGCGTACGAAGTTGCGATCCGTGATAATGGGGTTGAGGTCCACAATCGCCTGAATGGAGGTTTTGAAGTAATGGGCGATACGGGTGAGGTTGTCGCCATGCACCACGGTGTAGTAAGCATAACGCTGGCCGCGGCCGCCATCCACGCCTTCGAGATCCGCATCATTGAGCTGAGTATCCTGATTGAGTTTTTCGTTATCCGTCATAGTGTACCATCCTTTCATTCCTGAGGCGCCGCAATTGCGGCTGATCCTTTTTACAGTTTGAGTATAGCATGCGTGCCGTAAAAAAAGCGTAAAACGCAAAGGCGCGTGGTTTTCTCCCTTTGAAACCCGCAAACTCAATCCATACAACAAAAACGTCTTGAAAATTCGATCCGACATTTTTGCAACTTTGAATCATTTCAAAAAAATGACAGATTATTTTTCGATTTTTGCGAATTTCGGGAGCAAAAAACTCCGTTTCCGGGAGGCTCCGCCGCCGCCGCTGTTTCACGGCGCGACCCCTCACAAAGAAAAAGCTGCACAACCGCCGGAACAATGGTAAAATAGAAGCATGAAACCACGAGGGAAAAATGCGGCGCGGAAACCGACAAATTCCACACCGCCCCATAGAACCATCCTGGTTTTTTACAAACGACAAAACTGCGAGTGCAATGTACAACCTATCATAAGGAGGGTTACCATTATGAGAACCATGAAACTGGGCACATCGAATTTGCAGGTGCCGGTGATCGCAGTCGGCTGCATGCGCATCCCCAGACTGGACAAACCCGAGGCGGAGCGTTTCGTTCAAGCATGTATTGAGGCCGGTGCAAATTTCTTCGACCATGCGGATAAGTACGGCGATGGCGTGTGCGAAGAGAGGTTTGCGGAAGCGCTGCACATGAACAGCACGGTGCGCGAGAAAGTTATCCTGCAATCCAAATGCGGCATCCGCGACGGAATCGCCTTTGATTTTTCCAAGGAACACATTCTTGAGGCGGTGGACGGAAGCCTGAGGCGGCTGAAAACTGACTATCTGGATGTGCTGCTGTTGCACCGGCCGGATGCGCTGGTGGAGCCAGAGGAGGTAGCTTCGGCTTTCGATACTTTGCAGAGTAGCGGCAAGGTGCGCAACTTCGGCGTTTCCAACCAAAACCCCATGCAGATTCAACTTCTGAAAAAATTCGTGAAGCAGCCCATCGTCGCCAATCAGCTGCAACTGAGCATCGCGCACGCGAGCATGATTTCGCAGGGGTTGCACGTCAACATGGCCGATGCGTCGGCCGTCAACCGCGATGGCAGCGTGTTGGATTTTTGCCGCCTGAGCGAAATCACCATACAGCCCTGGTCGCCCTTCCAGTATGGCTTCTTTGAGGGCGTGTTTCTGGGCAGTGAGAAATTTCCGGCACTCAACGCCAAGATCGACGCAATCGCTGCCAAGTACAATGTAAGCAATACCACCATCGCGATGGCCTGGTTGCTGCGCCATCCGGCCCAGATGCAGCCCGTAACCGGCACAATGAGCGTGGAGCACCTGCTGGATTGCGCCAAAGCGGCCGATATCCGCCTGTCGCGTGAGGAATGGTACGAAATTTACCTCGCAGCCGGGAACATTTTGCCGTAAGGGATGTTTTACGGATGATTGCCGCGCAGGGGTTCCCCGCCGATTGACCGTTGTGTCGCGATGCGTTCACAGGTTATCCCCTCATCGCTCTTCCGGCGACGGTTTTCCCACTGCGTCAGGATGCAGGGTCAAACTAAGCCATAGGACGTGTGCGCACGGTTGACCGTCACACCGCGCTTTGGCTCCTGTGCGGTTGCGTACATCAACTCGCGCAAAAGGTTGCCCCACTGTCCTGTAAAGAAAGGCACCGTGAAAAACGCTGCCACCCCCCAATTGGGCAACCCCTCCGCAACCTCGAAGGGGTACCGTCCACAGCATCGGAAGGTTCCCTCCACGGCTGAACGCCAATGGCACGCCATCCTTTCCTCTTGTTGCGTGAACAAAATTAGAGGATATCAAAAGCACGCTCCCTTCCCTCGGAATGGAGCGTGCTATGCTGTTAAAAAACCTCTGCAAACCGTGGTTGCCACTCGCCACCTAGCCCTTCGGGCTGTTCGCTCGCTTCTAGCAAAATGCTACGGCGTAAAGCGTTGGGCTTTGCCCAAGCCCACCCAAGGATTTCATCCTTTGCAGTCCTGACAAGGGATTTCATCCCTTGACCCACTTTTTTGACAATCTGACGCGCTCCCTTCCCTCGGAATGGAGCGCGCTTGTCTATGGACTTTTCAGTTGTCTGGCGGAAGCCATCCGGCCGCAACGTCGCACCGCGCGGCGCGTTTGCAGCCAATTTCCCTGCGCAAAAGCGGAAGGCTACTCCTTGCCGTTGGCGCCCACATGCTTCAAGTACGCCGTCGGGCTCATGCCCACCACATGCTTGAACTGCTTGCTGAAATGGTAGGGGTCGGGCATACCGATTTCCACGCCGGTCTGCTTTACGTTCAGCCCACCGCGCAGCAGGGTTTTCGCCCGCTCCATTTTCAAAAACTGGAGGTAGGCAAGCGGGGGAATGCCCAGCTCTGCGGAAAAGCGCTTGCGGAAGGTTTCCACCGGCATGCGGCTGATGGCAGCCATATCCGCCAGTGAAAACGCGTCACGGTACTGGCAGGCGCGCAGCGTATCCACCACACGGGCGATTTCGTGGCTGAGCGTCGCGCTCATGGCTACGCTCTGGCCGCTGTGGGCGGCAAGCAAACCCCACAGGAGCTGCCCCAGCTGATAGCTGGCATCGCCGCTTCCGGTGTGGCGCACCAGCACCTGAACGATCTGCCGTGAAAGCAGCACCTGCGACGGCAGCGTGCCCTGCTTGGCAGGCACATCGCTGAGCGCGTTCATCTGCTTTAAAAAGTCGCTGCTGAGCGGCCCATCGATCGTCAGCCACAGGATGCGGGCATCCTTCGCGTTTTTCAAGCCGCAACCGTCCATGCTGGGGGGGATCACCACACACTCGCCCTTGCTGAGCTCGAATTCCTCTTCCCGACAGGTGAAGGTCATGCCGCCTTCATCCACAATCATCCACAGCCACTTATCGCAGGTGTAGTGGCGGTAGTTCTGCTGTTGCAGCATGGCGCTTCCCGCGCTGTGAATCCAAACGCCGCTCTGCTCTACCAAGGCCATCGGGGTATGCGTGCCTTGTACAAACACGCCTGGATCGCCACCGTCAATAACCGGCGGTTTGGGTATAAATTGTACGTATGACACGCCGTTCCCTCGCTTTCTATCTTTTTGGCAACCTCCTCATCGGGGATTGCGCCAACTTGTCTCCGGCGCAAAAAAGATTGCGCAGTAGAAACAAGTAGGATTATTATACGGATAGAAATTCAGCTTGTCAATCCGTCAATGGGTGTAAACACGTGTTTATTTTCCGAATCTTACAGCATAGAAAAATAATTTTTACGCTACGCAAATCATATATATCAACATTTGTTCGTCATCACAAGAAAATGTTCTGTAAATTTGGTCAATTTGCAGATAAAAACTGACATCGAAACCGTATGCGGAAACCAATCCCAAATTGTGCATGCAAACGCGTTTGCATGCACAATTTGGGACCCCCTTGGGTGGCTTTCACAGGTAGCCGGAAGCGCGCCAACGCAGCGCGCGCTGATCCGCTATTGCGTTACCAGCCATGCGTCCTGCGTCACATGCTGACCATCGATCAGCGTCGCGTAGCACAGCCGGATCACCGCCAGGCTCAGCATCCCAACATCGTCGCGCATCGGGCGGTTGTTGCAGCCGTTGGTCAGCATCACGACCCCCGTGCGGTCGGTCGGGTCAAAGTATGCGGCACACAGCATTCCGTTAGCTTTGCCGCCGTGCCCGTACAAGGTACGCCCCTCCACCACCGTATCCTTAAGGATGTTCAGGCACAGCCCCCGATTGCTTTCACAGACCACAGAGCCTTCCTGATTTTGCAGCGTGCGCATCTCCGTTACGGAGGTTTCCGAAATCACGCGCGTATCGCCCGACACCCCGCCGTCGCACAGCGCAATCACCAGCTTGGCCAGATCCGGCGCTGAAATTGTCAGCTTTCCGGCGGTCAGCCCGTAATCCGTCAACGGCGCGGCAACCGTGCTAGCCGGTTTACCATCGCGCACGACCGTGGTACCCGATCGTGAAGCCCTGCCATACATATTCGACACCGTTGCGTCTTGCGGCAGAAGTGCGCTCTGGTACGCAGCCGTAATGCCCAGCGGGGCAAAAATGGTTTCCGCCATGTACGCATCCACGGTTTGCCCCGTTACCTGCTCTATCAGGCTGCCCAGCAGTCCCCCTCCGAAATTGGTATAGCTGGTTTCCGTGCCCGCCTCCCCATCTTTGAGGAAAAGAGTGGGGTTCGCGTTTCCCTCAAACAGGCTGTCCAGAGGCGTCACCGTACCCTCAAGCGCCATGGAATAGTAGCCGTTGTCGCGCAGTCCGGCGGTGTGGGTCATCAGTTGCCGCAGGGTGATGGGCGTATTCGGGTATTGCGCGTTTCGCATTGCAAACCCCAGTACCCCCGACAGATCGCCATCCAGCGAAAGTTTGCCCTGTTCCACCAACCGCATTATGCCCATCGCCGTTACCATTTTGCTGATGGAGCCGACGCGGAACAGCGTATTTTCCCCCATGGGCGTGCCCTTTTTATCGAGCGTGCCATAGGCAAACGTGTGGGTGATCTCCCCGTTTTCCACCACGCAGACCACCGCGCCAAGCGTTTGATAGTGCTTGAAAACCTCCGCCAGCTTCGCCTGTGCATCCAGCGCCGCATTGGTTTCAATGTTTTGAAGGGCGGCGTTGTCGCTGGCCAGTTCCGCATCGGTCAGCTGCACATCGTCATCTTCCTCGCCCGAAATCGCGGGTTCTCCGGTTGGCTCAGGGGTGGAAGATACGGTTTCCGTCGCAGGGTCGGCAGTGGTCACCGATTCCGCCATGGCCGAAACTGGCTGCCCCGCGAAAACGTTCCCTTTCGTCGCAGGGATAACGCTGATCCCCAGCCCCAGTATTGCCAGCCAAAAAAATACCGCCAGCGCCGCTTTGGGCCGGACGTGTTTCCGTTTCTCCATGCGTGAGCCTCCTGACTCTGAAATAAGGGATGCGGATTTCGGGAAAACCCCGCCGAACGGTTTGCCCTATCGCAGCTCGATCCATTCCAGTTTTGCGGGGAGTTGGTTTCAACGCCTAAATAGATCAGGCATACCGGCATTTTTATCTGGTGACAGAATGCAAAACCCCATGTCCTGCGACGCTGTGCCGCGGTAGTCCATGAAGCCACGGGGCAAATGCACCGCACGGCCGATGCGTGCCGTATCAAGGGGAACGCACCGCTCCTGCAAACAGATTGCTGATAAGACGCTCCACCGCCACCGAAACCGATTGCTATTTTAGTTCGTTTGCGCTAAAACAGGCTCGTCTGTACCGGCTGGTTTGCCCCCGCCGCCTGATTGACGCTGGCAAAATCCCACAGCAGCCCCAGCCGATCACACTCGGCGTCAAACACTTCGCACAGGCGTTGCGCGTCGGGCGATGGGCAAATGTAGTTAAGCCCAAACGCGGCAACGTACTTCGCCTTTACCCCCGCAAAGCGAGGGTTCGCCTCCAGCGCCTGATAGAAATACTCCCGATCCCCCTCGCGCAGCGTAACGCCGAAGTGACAAATCGCAAACCGCCCACCTGCATCGGCTGTGCGGCGCAGCACATCGCGCACGTTGGCTTGCGTATCGGTCAAAAAGGGGAGCATCGGGTTTATCCAGGTTCCGGTGAACACCCCCGCGGCGGCCAGCTTGCCCATGGCGGCAAACCGCCGCGCCGGAGAAGGCGCGCCAGGTTCCAGAAAGCCCGCCAGTTCCGCGTCGCCCGTGGTGATGCTGAACACCGCGCACACATACCGTTGCCGAGCGATTTCGCCTAGCAAATCAGCATCCCGCGCAATCAGATCGCTTTTGGTGGGGATCACCACGCCGTATCCATACCGGCGCATCAGCGCCAGCGCCCCGCGCGTGACCTCCCGTTTCTGCTCCAGCGCGTTATACGAATCGCTGGCCGCGCCCATCGATACCACCCCTGCCTGCTTTTTGCCGCGCAGTTCCGTTTCCAAGGCGGCAAGGCAATCCCGCTTGACGCGGACACGCCCAAAATCCTCGATCTGGTAGCATACGCTTCGGGAATCGCAATAGACGCAACCATGGTTGCAGCCGCGGTACAGGTTGAGCGTCCAATCGGTACGGAAAAACTCGGCATCGCTTGCGCGAGCCGGAGTCAGCAACCGTTTGAAATCCATTTCGCTCATCGTGCCCTCCATGGGTGGCGCCTGAACCAAGTTCGGCATACAGTGCGGGTCTGTCCGGGTTGCGCTGTCGGATATCTCGTGAAGGAAAAACGATTGCCAACCCTTTCCGCTTCGAAACCGGCAAGCAATGGAGTCGAATACAAAGGATGATTGCAGAAGGGCTTGCGAGGAATTTTGCGTTCAGGAGAGGCGGGAGCGTAGGTGTAGCTAAGGTATGTCGGGGTTTTTCGACAAGCCCGGATCGTAAATACCCGCAAGACCCCCTGCTTTCATGGTTTGAATGAGTATGAACGTTTGCGATGGAATTTGCGTTCAGGCGGGAGCAGCAGCGAAAACCTAGCAAAGTAATATCGGGATTTTGCGACAAGGCCGAATCTCAAAATGCCTGCTGAACCGATGTACCAGCAACTTGAATGTTGATTGCTCCACAGCGCGCAGTACAGGCGTAGCATTGCGGGATTGCACCGAGCTCTGATTGTCCAAGGGGGAACCAACGCAAGATCGGCGCGAAAGGTATTCAGACCGCGCCCTGTTCCGGCAGGCTGACAATCGGGTTCATTATACCATATCCCTGCCCGCCAGCCGCCAGAGATGCGCAATCTTTACATTTTTTCCAACCTCGGCACGCCCGCCGTTTCACAATACACAAAAAACAGCGGGTCAGGTAAACCCTGACCCGCCGATACGGTTGTTGTTGGTTAGATGTTATTGGGAATTGCGCTGCTGCTGTACAGCAGTTTCTGCGTTTCTTGACCGGCATTGCCATCCGTTGTGATGCCGTTGACCTGCTGGAACAGCATCACCGCCTGCGTGGTGGCATCGTCGTAGGTGCCGGTGATTTTGCCGTCATAGTATTTCATCTCATACAGCGTGTATTGCAGATTTTTAACCGCCGTGCCCGTGGAACCGGCTTTCAGGCTGGTGTAGCTGCCGCTTACGCTCGTGCCGCCGTACAGCAGGCGCTGCGTGGTGGGGCCGGCCGTGCCGGTAACGCGCAAGCCCTTGGCTGCCTGGAAGCTCTGCACCGCTGCGATGGTCTGCGTTCCGTAGCTGCCATCCAGCGCGCTGGAGTAGTAGCCGGAGCTGGACAACGCGCTTTGCAGCGCCGTCACGTTGGCTACGGAACTGCCGCTGGAGGTGGAAATGGAGGTGTACCCGTTGGTGGTCACCTTGTTGCCGTACGTATCCGGATCGGTGCCTGAACCGCTGCTTCCGCCGCCGCTGGAACCATACAGCGCATTGAGCGTTGACTTTCCCGCCACGCCGTCGGCCGTCAGCCCGTTATCCGCCTGGAAGGAGATGACCGCCGTCTGCGTTCCGGCGCCAAAATCGCCGTCCACAGAACCGCTGTAATAGCCCAGCTCCTTGAGGCGCTGTTGCAGGGCGCGCACGCCGCTGCCGTTCATGCCCAGCTTGAGGGAGCCAAGGTTGGCTACCACGGAGCTGGCTTTTTTCGCGGAAGTGGAATAGAGCTTGGTCAGCGTCGTAGGTCCGGCAACGCCATCGTCGTAGATGGAGTTGCGCTTCTGGAACGCGATCACGGCGGCTTCGGTGGTCTCGGCAAAATCGCCGTCCGCCGTGCCGCTCATATAGCCAAGCACGATCAGGCGGTTTTGCAGAATTTTCACCTGCGCGCCGCTGGAACCAAGCTTCAGATAAATATCCGTTTTGCCGTTGGTGTACTTGCTGGCCGTGGAAGTGCTGCTGCTGGAAGAGGAAGAACTGCTCGAAGAAGAGCTGCTGGAACTGCTGGAACTGCTCGTTTTCTTTTTGGCGTAATAGCTGTAGATGGCCTCCTGCGTTTTGGTGCCGGCCACACCGTCGGAGGTCAGGTTGTTGGCTGCCTGGAAAGCCTTTACGGCTGACGCGGTGCCCGCGCCGTAGCTGCCGTCCGCAGAACCGGTATAATAGCCCAATTCCTTAAGGCGCTTTTGCAGCGAGGTAACGTTAGCGCCGGAGGAACCGGATTTCAGCGTTGTGCTGCTGGCTTCTCCCGCGGGCGTGGGGGTAGGCGTGCTTACGCCAACGGTGGCATTGGGCGCTTTGGTGGTGGCCGTCGTATTATCCCCGACGTTGATCACATTGCTGGGCGGATTGGTGGCGTTATCGGTGCCAAAATCCCAATTGGACCAGTCCACCTGCTGATTGTCCGCCGTTGCGGAAGGCACCGGCGTAGCCGTAACCACAGGGGTGGGCGTAATGACCGTGTCAAACTGCTGGCCGCCGGTAGCTACGGTCAGGCCGTTGGTGTCATCCACAATACGGTCCGGCTCCATGTAGCAGCCGGTCATTGCCAGCGCGGCAACCAGCAGCGCGGCAAGTATCACTAATTTACGGGCGTGTCCCGCATCCTTTGGCCCTAAGCGATCGTTTTTCACTCGAAACACTCCCTCGTCTGATTCGGGCGGCGTGCCCGAAGATACGGTCGCCCATGCCCGGCGACAACGTTATTGTACTAAGAAACATATGGGAAAGCAAGCGATATTTCACTTTCGCCCCCACAAGCATTCGGTTGCTCCTCTATTAGACGTTTCAATTCTGCGTTTTATTCCCGAAAAAGCACAAAATTGTTACAAAAACATCAACTCGTTCCTCCAAGGAACGCAAGGCGGGAAAAGCGTCGCAAGCTTTACCGTCGCAACATTCCGCGCAAACCTTTTATAAACCGCACCGCTTCGCAACCGCGCTGTTATTCCGCTGATTGCGCCTAAATGGAAGCTGTCAGGCGCATGCCTGATTTGCAGCCTGTTCCGCGTTTTCTCCCGCACGGTCGAGCCTTCGCTGTCCGCGTCCGTTTGCTTCCTTATTATAGTACCAAACCCCATGCCTGTCCATGGCTGCCCAATCTACGTTCTGCTGGCGCCTACGCCCAGCGACAGGGAAAACAGCGTAGCCTCCCGCACCGGAAGGCCGGTGCCTTCCACAAGCGCGCGGCGGTACAGGGCAATCTGCGCGCCATACAGTTCCCACAGTTCCTGCGGGTTTGCCACGCGGTCGGTTTTGTAATCCACCAGCGACCATTGCCCCCCGTTCAGGTAGCACAGGTCGATTACCCCTTGCACAATCAGCCCGTCGCGTTCCGCAAGCCGCAGGTTGAAGCTCCACTCCCGATGCACCGTATCGGCCAGGAGCGCCTCTCGCCCGACCGGGCTTTCCAGAAACCGCGCGATGGTTTCCGCGTCCGTCAGGCGGCGCTCCTCCCCTTCCAGCAGGCGGCGGGCGCCAAACGCATCCAATTGGTTGGCGATTTCCACACGCAACGCCAGAGGATTGTCACACAGGCCGCGCAGCCCATCATATTTCAGCAGGGAGAGCGCCTTGTGCGTCGCCACGCCGCGCCGGAGGCCGGTTTCCTCGGCAGGCGCGCGCAGAAAGGCGGGCAGGGTAGGCAGATCGTTCATCAGGCGCGGGCGGGCAAGCGGTAACGGCAACCGCTTCTGATCGACGGATTCCACCGCGGCGGGGTCGCCCTCCTCGGGGTCAAACAGCGGGGCGCTTGCAAGGTGCGCTTCCTTTTCCGCGCGCACCAGCGCCGTAACGCCCACCTTGAACGGATGGTGCGAAAAATGCAGCGGCGGCGCAACCGGATCGGGCGCGGGGGAAAGCTCCCGTACTGGCGAACCGCCGTATTCCATTTGCCCATGGCGCTCCGACCGGTAAAAACGGCCGGATGCAGATTCCGTTGCTTCGGTCGTTTCCCTGTTCACTGCCTGCGCGTCCGTCTGGCTGGCTCCGTAGATCGACGCCTGTGCGGATGCGGGGTTCTCGCCGTTCTGGCGGGCTGGGTCTTCGCCGCCAGTTACAGATGCGGTTCCGGCGGCTTCGCGTGCCTGCCTTGCCGCCAGTGCACGCGCATCCTCGGCAAGCGACTGTAACCTTGCCCGACGCAGTTCCAATTCGCTGAGTTCTTTTTTGCCGCGCGCATAGCGCAGCGCCGTTTTCAGCTCGGCTTCGCCGGTGTGGAAAACGAGCCTCCAACCGCCTGTTTTCTGTGGATTAAATGTGGATTGTGTGGAAAATGCGGTTTTGGACGCGGTTGTCCTCATGGGGATGTCGGAAACCTCTTCCGCCTCCCAAACCTCGACGGCATCGGTATCATCCGCACATCCGCACACCCAGCCGAGCATGCTTCCCGCGCTGAAAACCGCATAAGCGGAGTTACCCCTGTTTTGTGGAAAACCCGCGGGCGCATCCTCCGGCGCAAGCTGGTTGCCGCAGCCCATCAGGATCAGTTCATCCCGCGCGCGGGTCATGGCGACATACAAAAGCCGCGCGCGTTCCGCCTTTTCTTCCGCCTGCCTGCGAAGATCAATGGCGGCTTTGAGCAGCGTATCCCCCGTGGTGCGCGCCTGCTCGTTCACATACGGCAGCGCCACACCCAGCCTCGGGTGCATCGCGAGGGAGGAACCGCGTCGGGCGCTAAACGCCTCTTCCAGCCCCATCACAAACACCACCGGAAACTCCAGCCCTTTGGATTTGTGAATGGTCATCACGCGCACCACATCCTCCCACGGGCTCAACACCGTGGGGCTGGAGCTGTCGCGCACGCCGGTTTGCGCTTCCACACTGTTTAAAAAATCCTTGAGATCGCCGCCGCGGCGCTTCACATGTTCGCCCGCCTTTTCGCAAAGCATCCGCAGGTTAGCCTGACGTAGTTTTCCACTAGACTGGCATCCGTAAAATGCGTACATGCCGGATCGGCTCAGCCATCCCCACAGGTATTCGTCCAGCGGCGTTTCCCGCAACAAAAAGCGTTCGTGTTCCAACGTGCCTAGTGCGCCAAGGCAGCGTTTGGCCAGTAGATCGGTTTGGGCGGATACGGCGCGCACCGCTTCCAGATACGAACCCTGCGGATAGCGCAGGCGCACAGCCGCCAGTTCGCGCTCGTCCAGCCCGATAGCGGGGCTGCGAAGGCTTGTGAGCAGAGCCAGATCGTCCGCGATGTTGTCCATCAGCTTGAGGTGGTTCATCGCCTGCGCGATTTCCTCGCTCGCCATGCCGGAACCGTGATCCTCGCTATACACTGGGATGCCCATCTCGCCCAGCGTGCGTTCTAAAACGTTTGCAACATCCTTCATCTTGGGGCCGAGGATGGCGATATCGCGGTAGTGGAGCGTTCCGGTGACCTTGCCCTCGCAATCCAGCACCGGCTCACCCACACGCCTGCGGATTTCCTGACCGATGGCGTAGGCTTGCAGTCTGGCTTTTTCGCCCGCCTTCACTCCCTGTGTAAACAGGTGCAGGCTGGTAGGCGGGTCCTGCGTGCTCGGCTGCCCTGCATACAGGCGCGCTTCGTCATCATAATCGATCTCGGTCACGTCGGCGCGCATCACGCGCTGAAACACGCGGTTGACCCCCGCCAGCACCGTTTCGCGAGAGCGGAAGTTTGCGTTCAGGCTGATTCGGCGGCAGTCGGCGTTTTCTTCCGGCGAAAAACTGCGCGCCTTGTCCATAAACAGCGTCGGGTCTGCCTGACGGAACCGGTAGATGCTCTGCTTCACATCGCCCACGTAGAAATAACGCTGCGGCATGCCGGATGTTTCACGTGGAACATTCTGTTTTACCGCGTTGAGAATGGCTTCCTGCACGGCGCTGATGTCCTGATACTCGTCCACAAACACGCCGTCGAAACGCGCGGAGACCTCCTCGCGGATGGCGGGATTGTGGAGAATGCGCAAGGCCATGCGTTCCAGATCGGTAAAATCCATGAGCGTCCGCTCCCGCTTGAGGGCGGCGTAGTGTGAATCCATCTCCTGCATCAGCTTTGAAAGGCCGCAAAGCGCGGGTTGCATGGCGTTCATGTGTTCGATGGCGACCGTGGGTTCCTCCGGCAGATGGGCAACCACCGCGGCGTTGAGCTTTTTGATGCGGTCGCGGCATTCCTTGTAACGGTCGCGCAGTGTTGCCTCTTCGCCCTCCAGCCCGCGTACCCCGGGCAGTTTATCCAGCGCAAAGCGACGCGCCTGGGCAATGAGCCCCGGCAAACCGTCCGCTGCCGAAGCCACGAGCGCATCCACCGCCAATCGGTCGCTTTTGATCGTGGAAAAGTATTTTTCATTCATCAGCGGATACTCCGCAAGGCGCTCGCTTTCCGTAGCCAGCTCCGCCATGCCGTTTAGCAGCAAGCGGCAATCCTTGAGCAGTGTTTCCGCCAGCTCCCCCTGGAGCAGATCCTGCTCGGTGTAATGCTTGCCCGCGACATTCGCCATCCACCCAAACGGATCGGGTAACGCCATTAAAAACGGGTACAGCTCGTCCATCTTCTGAACGATCTGCTGATCTTCAAATTTGGCGACCAGCGCGGCAAGGTCGGCCTCTCCGGCTTCCGCCTGTTCATAAAGCCAATCCATGGCTTCGTCCTTGGCTTGCTTAAGCAGGTTGCCGCACACCGTCTGGTCGCCCAGCATCGCCTGCGGGTCGATGTCCACCTCTTGAAAATACTCACGCACAATCTTTTGGCAAAAGCTGTGCAGCGTGCTGATCTGCGCTGTTTCCAGCAGTTCCATCTGCCTGCGCATCCGCCGATCGTCCGTGGCGGCTTGGGCAAGGCGCGCCTGAAGCCGCTCGCGCATTTCGGCGGCGGCGGCATGGGTAAAGGTCACAATCAGCATTCGGTCGATGGAAAGTTCATCGTTTTGCAGCAGGGAAAAAATGCGCTCGATGAGCACGCGCGTTTTACCGCTGCCGGCGGCAGCGGATACGAGCAGCTCTCGGTTGTGGGCGTGGATGGCGGCCTCCTGTGCTGGCGTAAAGGGCATGCAATCACCTCGTTTTACCCATTGTAGCGCGGGCGGCGTTCGTTGGCAAGAGGAGGGAATCAAGACGGGGGGTTTTGCCTGCCTTAAAAGCGAATGCGGGATAATCGAAAGAGCTTTCCCTACGCCGACAGTCTTTATATCCGCTTGGATGCAGCAAGCATTGCTGTTAAATCTGAGCAGCTCTTTTCGCAGTTATAGCGGTATGCTTAGTGCTTATGTTCCACGTGGAACAATGTACAGAAAAGGTTTGAATCTGCTGCATTTCCATTTGAATTAAAACAGGGCGATAGAAAGCCGATGGATGAAACTCTATGATTCTTCATTTTCGTTTTTGCGCGACAATGTTCCACGTGAAACATTGATAGGTTAAAAACAATCCGATCCTCTCTCTTTCACAGTTCGATTTGAGCTTGAGATATTTGTTTGCGTTTCTCCTGAGCTACTTTTGCAAAGCAGAATGTTCCACGTGAAACATTCTGCATTTCATGATTTGTGTCACTTCATTGTTCGTTTTTGTTCACTGTTTGCGCCCTTCTGTTTCACTTTCCATCAAATCGTATTGTTCCACGTGAAACATCCGCACGCTCACAGATCAGGTGCAATGAGCCGCAAACGCGCCTCTGTTCTTTCCCGGCTCTCGAATTGCCAGAAGTTTGAAGCCATGCTATAATACAGCTATTCCAAAGAAGGAGGGACTGTATGCCAACCACGAAATTTGACGTCGAAGGCATCAAGCAAAGCATTGTTGGGAAACTGCAACGGTATTACGGCGTAACCGCGAACAACGCCACGATGCAACAGCTATACAAGGCCACCGCATCCACCGTGCGGGACCAGATCATGCAAAAATGGATGGTGAACCGCGAAAGGCGCGCAAACGATCCGGGAAAAAGGCTGTATTACCTGTCGGTGGAGTTTTTAATGGGGCGCAGCCTAAATAGCAACCTCATCAACCTGTGCAGTCAGGAAAACTATCGGCAGGCGTTGAGCGATCTGCAAATCGATCCCCTCGCGCTGCTAGCCGAGGAACCCGAACCCGCTTTGGGCAATGGCGGTTTGGGTCGGCTGGCCGCGTGTTTTTTGGATAGTCTGTCCAGCATGAACATCCCCTCCATGGGTTGCACCATCCGCTACGAGTACGGCCTGTTCCGCCAAAAAATTGTGGACGGCCAGCAGGTGGAGCTGCCCGATACATGGCTGCAAAACGGCAACGTGTGGGAGATTGTCGCCGCTGAGGATATCTGTCAGGTGCAGTTTGGCGGCGAGGTGCGCAAATCCGAGGAGAACGGCCATCTCACATTCGCGCTGGAAAACGCCTACACCATCGACGCCGTACCTTATGATATGCCCATTGTGGGTTACGATAACGACTGTGTGAACACGCTGCGCACCTGGAGTGCCCGCAGCCGTGAAACGTTCGACCTGAAAACCTTCGGACGCGGCGAGTACGATAAAGCGCTGGACGAAATGAAGATGGCTGAGGTCATCAACAAAGTGCTCTATCCGGAGGACAGCCATTGGGAGGGCAAAATGCTGCGCATGAAGCAGCATTACTTTTTCACCTCCGCAACGCTGCAATACGCGCTGAAAGAATTTAAGCGCCAGTATGGCAACAATTTCGATCTGCTGCCCGATAAGGTCGTCTTCCACATTAACGATACGCATCCGGGCCTGGCGATACCGGAATTGATGCGCCTGCTGATCGATCAGGAAGGGATGGGATGGGATGAAGCGGAAAGCATCACGCGCCGCTGCGTTGCCTACACCAACCACACCGTGATGCAGGAAGCGCTGGAGCGCTGGCCGCAGGACATGATGAAGCAGACGCTGCCGCGCATCTTCATGATTCTGGAGGAGCTCAACCGCCGCCTGTGCGCCAAGCTGTTTCAGGCTTTTCCCGACCAGTGGGAGCGCATCGGGCATATGGCGATCCTGGCCTATGGGCAGGTTCACATGGCCAACCTGTGCGTGGCGCTTGCGTTCAGCGTAAACGGCGTGAGCCAGCTGCACGGCAAGATTTTGACCGAAGGGCTGTTCCACGATTATTACCTGACCGAGCCGGAAAAGTTTACCGCCATCACCAACGGCATTACGCACCGCCGCTGGCTGCTGTCCGCCAACCCCGGGATGCGCGATTTGATTACCGAGGCGATTGGCACAGGCTTTTACCGCGACGCGCAGGAGCTGGAAAAGCTGTTACCCTTTGCCGAGGACGCTTCCTTCCGCGAAAAATTTGATCAGGTGAAGAAGCACAATAAAGAACGGTTTGCCAAGCTGATTGGCAAGCGTCAGTTTGAAACGCTCGACCCCACGTTCATCTTTGATGTGCAGGCCAAGCGATTACATGAGTATAAGCGGCAACTCCTGAACGCTTTGCACATTCAGGTGATGTACAACCGCATTGTGGAAGACGCGAACTACGACGCGCCGCCGAGGCTGTTCCTGTTTGGCGCCAAAGCCGCGCCGGGCTACTACCGCGCCAAGCTGATTATTCGCTACATCAATGCGCTTGCGGAACTGATCGATAAACACCCGCGGGCGAAGAAGTACCTCAAAGTGGTGTACATTGAAAACTACGATGTATCCACAGCCGAGCTGCTGATGCCGGCGGCGGAAATCAGCCAGCAGCTTTCCACGGCGGGCAAGGAAGCCAGCGGCACCGGCAACATGAAGTTTATGATGAACGGCGCGCTGACGCTGGGCACCATGGACGGGGCGAACGTAGAAATCTACGAGCAGGTAGGGCCGGACAACATCTACATTTTCGGCATGCGTGCGGATACGGTAGAGGGGATGTACAGGGAAGGCGCTTACAACCCCATGGGCATATTTGAAACGAACGCCGAAATCCGCAAAGCGTTAAGCCAATGGCTGGACGGCACACTGTTTCCGGAAGAACCGATGGCGTTGCAGGATTTATACCACATGCTGTTAATCGGCGATTACGGCGGCATGCCGGACGAATATTTTGTATTGAAGGATTTCGGGAGTTACTCGATGGCGAACCGGCGAATGGTGGAGGATTACCGTGATCGGGATAAATGGTTGCGGAAATCGATCATCAATGTAGCGAAGTCAGGGTATTTTTCATCGGATCGCACGATCAGGGAATATAATGAAAAAATCTGGCGGATCTAACCCAAAAAGGGCAGGGATAATGAATGGGGTCAAGGGCACCGGAGAGGAACGTGTGCCCAGTGGGCACCACGGCGAAGCCGTGAGTGAATCGCAGGTGGGAAGTTTGACGAGCGTGGCGCACGGCAGTGCGGCGCGCGACGATCAAACTGATCGGAGATTATTCCCCTTGCAGGGTTTGGGGCAGCGCCCCAACGTCCCTCCCGCGCCGCAGCGCCAAACCACCGAGCGAGCGAACAGCACCGAAGGTGCTATGAGGCGAGCGGAAAAACCATCAAGCAATTCAAGCGTGCAATGTAAAACCCTGCAGGTGTGAGAAGCACGCATTCGCTACCCATAGATTGCAAACGATATAGTCCAAAGCAATCTACACAAAACCGCGGCAGAGCTTTGTACTCTGCCGCGGTTTTCTATAGACTCGCATTTTCATTCATTCAAAGGAGATGCGCCTTCCTGCCTTAAAGGTTCACGCCCAGCAACGCTTTGGCCAGCAGCCCGATCAGGAATGCGATTACCGCCACGCCCATACTGATGGAGACCATCTCAATAAAGCGCCTGCGGAATGGTACGCTCTTGGCAACGCTGATGTAGTAGTTGAAGCCCAGAATAATCAACAGCACTATGGCGATCATCACAATCAGCGCGACCATCCACAGGTTGTTGGGCAGCAACAGGTATGGCAGCACCAGCAGCGTCACGGTGATGATGTACGCCACGCCCGTGTAAATGCTGGATTTGAGCGCGTTGGGGTTGCCATCGGCACGTTCGGCCAGGTAGTTGCTCGCGGCCATGGAAAGCGTCGCGCTGATGCCGGTGATGATGCCGCTCAGTGCTACCAGCCGCGTGTTTTGCAGGGCGAAGCTCAAGCCCGCGATGGTGCCGGTGAGCTCCACCAGCGCATCGTTCAAGCCCAGCACCATCGCGCCCACATATTGCAGACGCTCTTCGTTGAGCATGTTGATGAGCTCCTGCTCATGACGCTTTTCGTCATTCTGCATGTGCTCGATATCGGGAACGGATTTCTTCAGCTGTTCGTAGCCTTGCACGGCGAGCGTTTCGTCCTGAGCGATGCGCTTGAGTACAAACGTGTAGCCGAGGATTCGGGTTAGCAGTTTCAGCCTGAGCACCTTCCAACGATCCGGCTTTACCTGCTGGCCGCTGATGCTTTGCCAGTAGGCGGCATGTACCTTTTCATCCGTGCTCATACGCAATAGTACGGCGCTGTTTTCCGCGTCCTTTTCGTGTTTGGCCATAAAAGCATAGACCAGCGATCCGGTTTCTTCGTCGCGCTGCGCGCGAAGCACCGTCGCCTGCGCCTGTGCGCTTAAGCTTTGAAAATCTACCTTCTGGTTTTCCATCTGCCTGGCACCTCCTTGGAATATAAGGATAACTTTCGATTTTCAGGTGGTGGTTTCCTGCATGGGGCAGGTTGAAATGAACGCGCCCTGCCGCGCCACCACGTCCGATGTTTTCTGCCTGTGGAAAAAAACATGGTTGCGATTTGCACACAAAAGGCAGTCCGCGACTGAACTTTGCGAACTGCCTGATTCAATGCTTAACCCTGTTTTCCACATCTTATCCTTGCAAACGGATGTTCGTATCCTTATCCACGGTTCGCAATTTCGTACATAAAGATGGCCGCCGCTACTCCGGCGTTCAGCGATTCCGTACCGCCGCGCATCGGCAGTTGGTACAGGTGCGTCGCCGCCGCGCGGGTTTCGGGCGTTACCCCTGCTCCTTCGTTGCCGATGATAAGGCACACCTTGGGGGGCAGCGGTTGACGCTTATAAAAATCTTCGCCTTCCAGCACGGTAGCCAGCACCGCATAGCCCATGCCTGCCATCGCCTTTGCCGCTTCCGTCGCGCTTTCCACCTGCGCAACCGGCACACGGAACACGCTGCCCATGGTAGCGCGCAATGCCTTGGGCGAAAACGGATCGGCGCAGCCTGCAGTCAGCACGCATGCATCAAAGCCCGCCGCATCCGCCGTACGCAGGATGGTGCCGACGTTTCCGGGGTCCTGCACGTTTTCCAGCAGCACCACGCGGTTGCCAAGGTTGGCGAGGCTTACGCGCTGCGGCATTTTCACGATCGCCGCGATGCCCTGTGACGTTTTCACCTGCGATATCGCCGCCAGCACATGTTCCGGCGCGGAGTACACGGTTGCGTTCGTCGCGGCGATCAGCAGCGTCGCAAAGTCATCAACGCACTTTTCATCCACAAAGAGGGTCTGTATGTTTTCCCCGGCGAAGCGGATTGCCTCGCTTACCATATGCTCGCCATCGCACAGGAACAGGCCGCTCTCATCTCGGGCGGATTTGGTCTGGAGGGCTTTGGCGGCCATCACGGCAGGGTTTTTCAGGCTGGTGATTGTATGCATGGTGGGTTCCTTTCTTTGGTGAGGGGGGCGGGGGATTTGTTTTTAGGTTGGCGGTGATTTCGCGCATCAGTCGCTTGCCACCCAAGAGGGTACGTGGCTAGTAGGGCTTTGATTGAAATGAGAATGAAACGCGTTGGCGGTTTGGTATGCGGTCAACTACAATAGCAGTCTTCGTTGTGGAGGTGAGGTGTGCGCACTTTTTTCCTGGCCGCTGCCATCGCTCGCATGATAGCCGCGGCGCTGTCGCGCCTTTGGGAAAGGGACTGAGGTCCCCTTCCCAACCTTCCCCTTGAGTGGGACGATGGGTTGCTTTCCAGTTTAAACGTTGACATGCTTGGAGGTTCTACGGCACGGGTGGGTACGCTAATGCGCTGCACCAAACCCTGCAAGGGGGAACTCTCCGATCTGTTTGATCGTCGCGCGCCGCACTGCCGTGCGCCTCGCTCGTCAAACTTCCCACCTGCGATTCACTCACGGCTTCGCCGTGGTGCCCACTGGGCACACGTTCCTCTCCGGTGCCCTTGACCCCATTCTATTTCTTGCCTCCTACATGCGCTCGGGCGCTTCCATCCCAATCAAGTACAGCCCTGAACGGATCACTTCCTGCGTCGCACGCGTCAGAAGCAGACGCGCCTCGCGTACCCGAGGCTCCGTATCCAGAATGCGGTTTTCATAGTAAAACTTATTGTAGGCTTTCGCCACATCCGTGACCGCCCGCGTCACCATGCTAGGCTCGTTCTTGTCCGCCGCATCCGCAATCGCTTCGGGAAACCGGCTGATGATCCGCAGCAGATCCTGCGCCCAATCATCCTCCAGCCCCGCGTAATCCGGTTTCACAGCCGCTGTTTTCGGCTCCGTGACCGCCGCCTCTTTCACCTGTTCCACAGCTTTGCGTAGTACTGAACAGCAACGCGCGTGCGTATACTGCACGTACGGCCCCGTTTCCCCGTCAAAGTTCAGCGCCCTGTCCCACCAGAAGTCGATATCCTTGATGCGGTTGTTCTGCAAATCGGCATAGATCACCGCGCCAACGCCCACCTGCCTGGCTACAACCTCTTTGTTTTCCAGGTTCGGGCTTTTTTCTTCGATAATGCTCAGTGCCTTTTCCTGTGCGCGCCGGAGCAAATCTTCCAGATACACCACATAACCCTTGCGGGTGGACAGCGTCTGCCCTTCGTAGCTGATCATGCCAAACGCGACATGCACCAGATCCTTTGCCCACGGGTAGCCCATTTTTTCCACCACTTTAAACCACTGGCGAAAATGCAAATCTTGTTGGTACGCCACCACATACAGGCATTTATCAAAGTGGTACGCGTCTGCCCGATACAGCGCCGCCGCGATATCGCGCGTGGCATACAGCGTCGCGCCGTCCTTTTTGAGAATCAGGCACGGCGGCATATCCGCATCCGACAGATCGACAATGCTTGCGCCGTCGCTCACGGTCAGCAGGTTTTTAGCTTTCAGTTCGTCAATCACGCGATCCATTTTATCGTTGTAAAACGATTCGCCCGCATAGCTGTCAAACGTAACGCCCAATATTTCGTACACCTTCGCGCAGTCGCGCAAGGTCAAATCTTTAAACCAGTTAAACAGTTTCAGCGCATCGGGGTTGCCATCCTCAATCGCCTTAAACCACGCGCGCCCCTCGTCTTCCAGCGTGTGGGTTCCGGCGGATTTTTCTTCGGCCTCGGCTTCCTCGTGGAACTTCACATACAGTCGGGTGAGCGCTTCCACGCCGCCCTGCTCGACTTCCTCCTGATTGCCCCAGTGTTTATAGGCGCTGATGAGCTTGCCAAACTGCGTGCCCCAGTCGCCCAGATGGTTGATGCCCACGGTGTGGTAGCCAAGGTAATCATAGATGCGCTGAAGGCTATGCCCGATCATCGTTGTGCTCAGGTGCCCGATGTGGAAACGCTTGGCGATGTTGATGGAGGAATAGTCGATGCACACCGTTTTGCCCTTGGCCCAGTCGCTTGAACCGTAGCGGCCTTGCGCAGCCAGCACCTTTTCCACCGTTTGCCTGGCGAATTGATCGCGCTTAAAGAAAAAGTTCAGGTAGCCGCCCAGTTGCTTTGCCTCGCACACCTCCGGCGCATCGATGGCTTGCGCCAGCGCCTGCGCAATCTGTGGCGGCGCTTTGCGAAGGAGTTTGCTCAGTTTAAAGCAGGGAAAGGCGTAATCGCCCATTTCCTTTTCCGGCGGCACTTCCAGAAAACCGGCGATGTCGGTATTGGCGGGCAAATCTTCAATGCCCGCAAAGCAATCCGCAATGGCGGTGGCAATCAGGGTGGCAAGGGTAAGTTTCATATCGTCCATGGTGGTTCCTCCTGTGTTTGGCGTGGTGTTCGCCGTTTGGTCGGCGGAAATGCTCCGGTAGAGCGGTCGGGGGTTCCCGATGCGTTATCACCTGAAATCAGCAGTTTAGCAAGCTTACAGCGTCGCGTCCGGCGCGAAGTAGGCTTCCGCCCGCTTTCGCCATTTGCCTTTTGCATAGAAGAACGTTGTGATGGCCGCGCCTGAAATCCACGCGATCAGCAGGCTCCAGTACAGGCAAGACGGGTCGCCGTTGGGCCACTGGGGCGATCGGGTCAGCCACGCGAACAGGTAGGCCAGCGGCAAGCGGATCACAAGGGTCACAATCACGCTCACCCACATGGGCAGCACCGTTTCGTTCATGCCGCGCATCACGCCGCTCAACGTTTGCGTTACGCTGAACGCCACATAGCCGATGGCCAGTATTCTCAGCATTCGCACGCCAATCTCCACAATTTGCGACGTTTCGGTAAACACGCCCATCAACTGGCGGCCAAACAGCAGAATGCAAAGCGTCAGCACCGCCGAGCAGCCAAGCGCGAGCTTGAGCGCTTCCTTCGCGCCTTCATGCACACGGTCGAGCCGCTTTGCACCCAAGTTTTGCCCCGCGAACATGGTGGTGGCGATGCCAAACGTGAAATTGGGCATCATCGCAAAACCATCCACGCGCATAACGGCCGTGCCGGCCGTCACCACCACCGAGCCCAGCGAGTTCATCAGCGATTGCACCACCACGGCCTGCATCGAAAATATCGCCTGCGTAAGCCCTGCGGGCATGCCCAGTTTGAGCGTGCGTTTGGCAATGGCAGGGTCCAGCTTTAAGGTACTGCGGTTTACATCCAGCACATCGGTCATGCGGGCGAGCCTGCGGTAGCAAAACACCGCCGACACCGTTTGCGAAATCACGGTCGCCCACGCCACGCCGTCGGTGGTCATGTGCAGCACCGCCACGGACACAACATCCAAAACGATGTTGAGCACGGTAGCCAGCAGCAGGTAGATCAGCGGGGAAACGCTGTCGCCCAGCCCGCGCAGGATGCCGCCCAAAATGTTGTAATAGGCCGAGCCCGTAACGCCCGCGAAAATGATCATCAGATAGGCCGCCGCCATGTTGAGCATCTCCGGCGGGGTTTTGAGAAGCGTAAGCAGTGGCCAGGTGACTGCCATGCCGATCACCGTCGTGATGACCCCAGTCCAGAACGTAACAATCAGGATGGTGCCGACCGCCTTGGAAAGCAGCTCACGGTTTTTAGCGCCGAAATACTGCGATACCACAATGCCCGCTCCGGTGGAAACGCCCATGAACAGCGCCAGCATCAGGTTCATGATGGGAAACGAAAGCCCCACCGCTCCAAGCGCGCTATCGCCCACATAATTGCCCACCACAATCGCGTCCACCGTGTTATACAGTTGCTGGGCGAAGTTCCCCAGCAGAAGCGGAATGGAAAACATAATCAGCTCGTTGATGGGTTTGCCGACGGTCATATCGCGCGGCGCGAAGAAGCGTTTAACAGCTGCGGTAAAAGTATGCATGCGTACCCTTTCTGTTGTGAAATGAAAAAAAGCGGCAGAATCGTACTGCTAAACGGGATACGTGAACATAGCCCACAGCCGCGGCGCGAAAAAAAACTGTTCTGTGCCCATGATAAAAGTTGTCAGGCGCCTGTTTCGGGGCCTTCCGGCACAAAACGCCATCTTGCGCAAACCGCAGTACCTCCCTGCGTTAACCGCAGTGCCTGTGCAAAAACCGGTGCGAAACGCGTCGCCAGAAAAATGGCGGGGTGATCCGCAATGCTCCTAGCCATGGAGCGGTTAGCCGTTACTGTGAAAATCGAACGCCGATCCCTGACACAGATGAAGGTTCAACCAAAGCCCTCGCATGGCAAATGCGGCGAAAAGCTTTTGCCTTTTCCCTGTTACCGCCGTCGGCGGTCAATCTTGATTGCTTCGGAAACGGTTAACAAGAGCATTCGAGCCGGTGTGGGCGGATCGCTAGATCAACGCATCCCTCGCGAATGTATAAAACGGAGGGGCTTCGCCTACGGGTGCAGCACCGTCCCCATCGGGTCGCCCGCCAGCACTTTGAGCACGTTATCCGCAGGCTCCAGCGCGAACACGCGCACCAGCGGAAAACGGTTATCGCGCAGCAGGATAAATGCGCCCGCATCCATGGCGCGCAGGTCGCGAGCCGCGCATTCGTCATAGGTGATGTCGTGAATCAGCGTGGCGCTCGGGTCGGTCAGCGGGTCGGCGGTGTAAACACCATCAACGTTTTTCGCCATGTAAATAGCATCGCACTCCAGCTCAATGGCGCGCAGCACCACGGCACTATCGGTGGAAAAGAACGGGTTGCCCGTGCCGCAGGCCAGCAGCAGAATCGTGCCCTGTTCCAGCAGTTCCATGGCGCGCACCGAGTTATACGCATCGGCAAAACGCAGGATATCCACGCCGCTCATCACCACGGCTTTGGCGCCCATAGCCGCGAGCGTATCGCGCATGTACAGGCAGTTTTGCAGCGTTGCCAGCATCCCCATCTGGTCGGCCGCCACCGCGCCCATGCGCGTAGCCGCGCCGCGCCTGCCCCGCCATATGTTGCCGCCGCCGATCACCACAGCCAGCTCCGCGCCGGAAGCGTGCACGGTGATCAGCATACGCGCCGCCGCCTCAAACGCTTCGTGGTAAAACAGCTTTCCGTTTTCGCCAAGGGCTTCTCCGCTTAGCTTGAGGATGACGCGTTGCTTCGCATCCGCCATAAACCAGTCTCCTCTGCTCTTTTTTGCAAGCTTTATTATACACGACTTTGCGCGTGTGTGCAAAACAAAGCTTGGCTCGGGGGCATTTTGTGCGGGCGGGGCAAGGCCAAGGAGCATCGCCGACGCGCTCCTTAGCCTGCCGGTGACCCCGCGCCGCTGCGCCTTTCACGAATTTGACCCAAATTTTACCCATTCCCGCTTGTTTGGATCGCAGGCGTATACTACAGTAAAAGTGGTTTCAAACGTGCGCCTGTTGCCTGAACACGACATGAAAATCCTGCACCATCCTGAACAGGGGGGTAACCTAACGTGAAAAGCAAGTCTCTCCCAAACACCGTACGGCATAGCCTTGGGTTGCTGATTGTGCTGATGGCTTTCTTTTGGATGTCGCCGGGCAGCCTTGCACAAACCCAGCCTGTGGAAAAGAAAGCCACGGTATCCGGTCAAGTGGTGGACGCGCAGGGCACGCCGCTCGTAAGCCAGCTGATTTTTACCAACGAAGTTTCGCTGCTTCGCATCAACACCGATCTGTTCGGGCGATTCAAAACCCAGTTGCCGCTGGGCGACTACACGGTGGAAGTTTCCAAAGGCCCGCTTTATGAGCGCCGAAACCTTGCCCTTTCCGTGCCCGACCGCAGCCCTGTGTATCTGGACGATATCACGCTTGCCAAGCTGTACGAAACGCCCTGGATGGCGGGGGATCTACACCAGCATACCGCTTACAGCTTTGACGGAAGCAACAGCCCTTTTGAGGTGTATGTTTCCGACCTGTCCGTCGGGCTGGATTTTGGCGTGGTCACCGACCATAACGATGTGCATGCCGACAGCGAGTTCATTTATGGCGATCAGGACGGTTTTATCGCCCTGCCCGGGATCGAAATCACCACCAACCGCGGTCACTTCAACGCGATCGATTTCAGCCGCGTGGTAAACCCAGACACTGATCGCGGCGCATCGTCCATACAGCGCATCCTGGGCGATGTGCGAACCGATCCGCAGGCTTTGCTGCAAATCAACCACCCCGACCGCGCGGACAGTGGCACCGCTTTTCTGGATTGGTCGCTCGCGGGGCAGTTTGACCTGATGGAAGTGTGGAACGGCAAACGCCTGCCGCCTTATGTGATCGGCGAACCGAACCAGAAAACGCTGGAACGCTGGATTCGCATGATCAAAAACGGCCTGTACCTGCCCGCGACCGGCGGCTCGGACAATCACGATATTTCCGGCAATCTCCTGTTTGAGCAAACGGTTTTTGCCACCGAGGACGAGCAGTATTTCAACCAATCCATGTTCAGCGGCTCCCCCAGAACCTACGTGCTTCCCCAGTCGCGCACAGCTGAGGGCATCCTGACTGCCCTGCGGCAGGGGCACAGCTTTATCACCAACAACCCGCTGGTTGATTTGACCGTGCAGGGAGCCATCCCCGGCGACACCATCGCGCCGGGCGATGTGACGGTTCACGTGCAAATCCGTTCCAATCGGGCGTTAACCGCCTACCGCCTGCGGGTAAGCGGGGCGGATGCGCCTTGGGAACCCATCAGCGGCAACGTTTTTGAAACGGAAATCCCGCTCACGCTGTACGGCGGCGATTTTGTGCTGCTGGAAGTGCGGGGCGAGCATGGCGATTATGCCTTTACCAATCCGGTGTTCGCAGCCTATTAACCCTTCCGGCTGCCCAGTGCAGTTTGAGATAGATTCCCCCTGAAAAACACAAAAATCGGATGGAGGAAACCTTCATGAGTAAAAGAATGGTTGCGCTGATGATGATCGTGCTGTCCCTGACGATGTTCCTGGCCGCGCCCGCTTTGGCGGAAGCTGCCAAAGCGACCGACCCTGCCGTGATTGCGATTTACAACGGCACCGAAACCCCGGAGGCGAGCGTTCGCCTGCGCATTGTGACCACCGATGGGGAAAAGCTGCTGGACGGCATGGTGGTGACCGTTGCCGAGCACCCGACCGTGTTTCAGGTGCTGAAGGCCGGTCTGGACGCGGCGGGGATTCCGCTGGAACTGGTGGATGAAAACACGCCGGATAAAATGTTTGTCAACGGCATTGCCGACCTCAAAAGCGAAAACCCCGACTTCTGGATGTACTACATCAACCAGCAGATGGCCGAGCTTGGCATCGGCACGCAGGAAGTCAAAAACGGGGACGTTGTCGAGTTTATCTATGGCGATTACAATCTGGGGTATGTCGAGGTAAAGTAAATCCGGTTGCAAGCAATAGGCACTGTTTCAGGAAAAGCCGAGGCGTTGCACCCCCCGACGGGAACGCTTTACCAAGGAACGGATCGCGCCACAGCGCAAAGCCAAAACAAGGGAGAGCCGGAGCAGATTCGCTCCGGCTCTCCCTCGTCAGGCTGATTAAAAATTTTTGCAATACGCCGTTGCCACTCGCCTCATCGCCCTTCGGGCTGTTCGCTCGCTTTTCGCAAAATGCTGCGGCGTAAGGCGTTGGGCTTTGCCCAAACCCGCCCAAGGATTTCAGCCTGAGCAGTCCTGACAAGGGATAAATTCCCTTGACCTTCTTTTTGGATAACCTTTGCGGATACACGTCCGCAGGTTGGGGGGATTCGCTCATTCCTCCTGAATCATCTGGTGGCAGGTGCCGTCAATCAGCGCATCCAGCGCCTCGTCAAAATAGGTGCCTACCTTGGAAGCCATCGTCAGGGAAAAGAAGAGGATCTTCACCGCGGCACAGGCTTCGCTTTTGGGCACGCTGAGCAAAATGCCGGAGCGGTCGATCAGGGTGCTGATAAATTCATCCACACTCTGGTAATGCTCGCGTAAAAGCGATTCGGGCAGTTTTCTAAGCAGCAGGGGGATGTCCTCCTGACTGAAACGCAATAGCGGCTGATCCCGCATGCTTCGCCACGCGACTTTCAGCATCAGTGCCGCGCGCTGCCTGGGCGGGGCGGTTGCGTTGTCTCTGAGCACCTGCGCCAGACTGTCATAGATGGATTGATACCATTGCTCCAGCATATCCAGAAACAGATGTTCCTTGCTTTCGTAAAACTTGTAGAACGCGCCTTTGGAAATACCGGCTTCCAGCGCCAGCTCATCCACGGTCGTCTTCTTCATGCCCACCGAAGCGGCGCAGCGCCCGGCTGCAAGGCGCAGCGTGGCGATGATTCCGGCTCTCTCCTTGTCGGTAAAGCTGACAGCCATGGATGATCCCTCCGGTTTCTTTTGTACGGTTATGGGGGGTGGGCGTTCCATCGCCCGTAAGGCGGGGTCGGTTCAGGCCTTGCGCACGCGCTTATTCGTTACCACATGCGCATAGAATAACAAAGGTTGTGCGGATGCACAAGCCTATTTTTGCGGCAGGTACATGGACGCGCTGGCGCCGAGCATCGCGCTGCCCGCGGGCAGTGTGGCATGTACGGTAAAGTAGGCAGCGTTTTGCTTGCTTACCCCCAGCGCGGAAATCTGGGTTACGGTGGCGATGAGCACATTCTGCTTATCCATGTCCAGCGTCACAGGCACCAGATCGCCCACCTTGAGCGTGCCCAAATCAACCTCGTCCACATCGGCCTGTGCCTCCAGCGTGTCGGTCAGGTCAACGCGTAACAGCACCTGCCCTTTCCACACCTGCTGACCGGGCGCAACAAGCACCTTTTCCACCACGCCCGGGGCGGGGCTTTGCACATCGCTCTGGTACGCATCGGGCGCGGCGTCGGCGCTCACCAGCGAAAACAGCTTCTGGCCGGAAACCACGCTGTCGCCCTCAGCCACGTCGGTTTTGGACACGCGACCCGCGCCGGACAGGAGCAACGGTTCGCGACGCACAATGGTGCCCTTGCCCACGGCGGATTTAGCCACATAGTTGTCACGGCGGTAGATCGTGACCGTGTCATCCTTGTCAAAATCTCCGGTGAGCACATCCACGCGGTACGCCTGATCGGTCACGCTGACCACGCGCCCGCTGCCCTCGGCGCCATTGTTGCCGGAGGTTTTGAAATACAGCGTTTCGCCAAGGTGCAGCAGCTTGTTTTCCGCATCGTTATACGCGCCGTCTGTCGTGGCGTCCACCTGATAGATCACTTTGGGTTCCATGGCCATCACCGCGCCGTAGCGCGCCATGGCGGCGGTAGCGTCCGCGCCTTCACCCGCGAAAATGGCCTTCACCACGCCATCCTCGGTGGCATACACATCGGTGGTCACATAGCCCATGAGCACCTCTCCGGCGGTTACGGTATCGCCGCTACTCACATCAAACGAGGTGAGCGTTCCGCTGTAGGGCGCCGTTACATCCACAAACTTTACGGCGGCGACCACACCGTCGGCAACGGGGCGGCCGGTCAAATCCTGCTCGGCCAGTGCCGGTACGGCAAGCAGCAGGCTCAGGATAAGGAAAAGGCTGGCGATTTTTTTCATGTTGGTTTCTTCCCTTCTGTGTAAGGACTTATTTTTTATGTCTGAATCCATGCCCGCGCGGGGGACCTTTCAGGCGTGCGGCTGCGGGATTGAACCCGTTTACTCCACGCTCTTTAACGCTTCCACCATGTTGATGGAGGGAACCTTGCGCGTAATCAACCACTCGATCAGGATGCTGAACAGGCACGTGATGAGCGTTGCCAATAGCAGGCTGGGCAGCGTTACCTGAGCGATAAACACGTTGTTTTCCGACCTTATGGAGCTGAGCACCACCTGCGTAAGCAGGATGCCCGGCCAGATCCCTACGCCCGCGCCAATCACGGTAACGACGTTGTTTTCCCACATCATGAGCCCGCGAATTTCCTTCTGGTGATAGCCCAGCACTTTCAGCGTGGCGTAATCGCGGGTGCGCTCCGTAAAGTTGATCAGCCCCATGTTGTAGCAAATGAGAAACGCAAGCCCCAGCGCGGCAAAATACATCAAACTGAAAACCGCGGTGGTGGAATCCAGCACAGAAAGCGCGTTGTGGTACTGATCGATCGGGTTTTTAAAATCAGTGACCTCGTCCGCCTCAGTAAGCTTGTGCAGGGTAAGCGCCGTGGGGTTTTTCAAAAACAGCGCCGTGGGCTGGAATGCGCCTTTGTGAAGGCTGTCCCACAGATCGCCGCCCATGTAGACGGTTTGCCCGATGTTGACCTCATACACCGTTTCCACCGTGAAGGAAAGCCCTTTGTCATCGCCGGGGAGCCAAATCTGCACCGCGTCGCCCGCTTTGATGCCCGTTACATCGGCCAGCTTGCGGCTGATGGCGATGCCGTGCGTGGGCAGGTCAACCACCGTATTGCCCTGACCCAGCTGCAGCAGTTGCTGCCCGTCCTTGAGCACGTTCATGACCACAGCGCGCGAACTGTCGCCGTAGCGCAGGCTCACACGCATTTCCATCACGCCTTCCACACGCTCGGCAATCAGGCGCTTCTGGTAGCTTTCCAGCGTTCCGGCGGTGGAATCCAAATCCACGCGCTGGGTATAGGCAACCGTGCCCTGATAATAATCTTTCACGCAGGCGGCTACGGAATCCTGAAGGCCCATGGCGCAGATAATGAGTGTGTTGCAGCACAGCAGCCCCACCATGGCGACCATCGTGCGCCCCTTGTTGCGGGCGATGTTGCGCACAATCATCTTGGTATTGAACGAAAGCTTGCTCCATGCCGCCGTCCAGCGCTCCAAAAACACGCGGCTGCCCGCCTTGGGCGGCTTGGGTCGCAGCAGTGAGGCGGCTTCCTCCTGCGAGGCCTTGCGGTAGGCGTGCAGGCAGATGAACACGCTCAGCACCACCATCAGCGCCGTCATGCCCCACTGGGAAAGCGAGATGGGCGGCCGCAGCTGCTCCGGCAGGATGTAATGCTGCGCCTCCATTTTGTAGAGCATATCCGGCAGGGTATACCGCCCCACAAACAGCCCCATGAGCGCGCCAAACAGGGAGGGCACCAGCGCGTAGTACAGGTAGTGCGCGCGGATTTTGCCCTTGCTGTACCCCAGCGCTTTGAGCGTGCCAATTTGCATGCGCTGGTTTTCGATCATGCGGGTGAGCGTGGTGAGCACGATCATGGCCGCGACCGCAAACGCCAGCCCCGGAAACACGTAGGTAAGGTTGCGGAACATCGCAACCTCGGCGCGCGTACGCTGGGTGCTGGAATGCGTTTTCTGCGTTACAATCAGCGCCTGCGGCAACTGCGCCTGCACGCTCTTTTCCACGGCGGCGCTGTCCGCCCCGGGCGTAAGCGTCATGATCACTTCGTTGACCGGCATGCCGGGCAGCGCGTCCAAACTTACGACGGCGTAGCCGTAGTGCAGCGGGTCAGGCATCACGTCCTTGGCGGTAATCACCTGCTCGGAGCACAGCACAAGCCCACGGATCACGAACGTGCGATCCACATTATTGAGCGTGAGCTTGAGGCTGTCGCCCACTTGAAGGTTATGCGCCTTGGCAAAGTTTTCATCCAGCAGGCAGCCGCGCAAGTCGGAGCCGGTCAGCCCCTGCCCCGCGCGCACCAGCGGGATGTTGATCTCCGGCGTGCCCTGATAGGCGTGCACCAGCACCGAGGTATTTTTCCCCAGATCGGGCGTATCCATTTCGGCGGAGAATCGGCTTTGCACGCCGCTCACGCCGTTTACATTGCGCAGGTTATCCACGTCGCTTTTGGAGGCGGAGCCGACGCTCACCCAAAAATCCGACAGGTTGGTTTCCTGAAAATACGTTTCCGAGGAAAGCTGGATCATGCGCCATGTGCCGTCCAGCCCACTGTATACCCAGGTACCCAGCGCGCACAGCAGCACAATGGCCACAAACTGCATCGCAGAGCGGCTCATATCGCGCCAGAGCTTTTTCTTGAGCGCATTTCCGCGCCTTTCGCCCTTTACCATGCGATATCCTCCACCTTGGTCGGGTTGGGATTGACGGTATTTTCCGCGATGGTGCCGTTGCGCACGCGGATCACCCGATCGCCCATCGGGGCGACGTTAGCGTTGTGGGTGATGATGACGACCGTGGTGCGATATGTTTTGCTCACCCTTGCGAGCAACTCCAGCACCTGCTCGCCGGTTTTGCTGTCCAGCGCGCCGGTAGGCTCATCGCACAATAGCAGCGACGGATTTTTGCACAGCGCCCGCGCGATGGAAACGCGCTGCTGCTCGCCGCCGGAAAGCTGAGCGGGAAAGTTACTCATGCGGTGTTCCAGCCCGACATCGCGCATAATTTCGATAGGGTCGAGGGATTTGGGGCTTACCTGCCGCGCCAGCTCCACGTTTTCCAGCGCGGTTAAGCTGGGCATGAGATTATAAAATTGGAACACAAAGCCCACATCCAGCCGTCGATACTCGGTTAGCTGGGGGGAGCGCATTTTGGTGATGGTTTTATCGCCCACCACAATGGTGCCGCTGGTGGCCTTATCCATGCCGCCCAGAAGGTTGAGCACCGTTGTTTTGCCTGCGCCGCTGGGGCCGAGCACCACGCAAAGTTCACCGCGCTCGATCCCGAAGGACACCCTGTCAACCGCGTGAACGGCGGATTCGCCCGTGCCGTAAATCTTGGATACCTGATCAAAGCTGATATAGCTCATGCAGCCTCCTGAAACCATGTGACTAGATTAGGGTTTACGGTCACACTATAACAGGGTTGAGCGTAGCAAGTCAATGAATGGACTGTAAACAAAAGGTGTTTTGGGACAGGTTCAGAAAACTGGACAAAAAAGGAAGAATACGGGAGATAAAGGCAAGAAAAGGTACAGGAAAGGGAATCGCAAAGGAGCAGGGGAGGGCGAAGTGTTTTAGGGAGCAGGGGTGAAAACGCATGGCAGGGCTGGAATTTTTGAGAGTAGCATATGTGCTGTGAGCGCAGCGTCAGAGCCGTGAATGTTTTACAGGCGGATGGTTGACAGACAGGCCGCACGGCTATGGGGATGCGATGATGACGTCAATTCCAGCGAAGCCGCAGCGATGACATGGTAGCATTGCGTTTCTGATAGGCCGCCAGCCGTGAAGCGGTGATGAGATGGGCAAGGTTTGCAGCCATATTGCTCATTCATACAAAAAAAGTTCCGGCGGATTTCTCTGACGGAACTTTGAGCGCAATGCACACCGAGGCAAACAAACACACCCAAACCTGTACATCTTTGGGTTTGCTTGTTTGCCTCGGTGTGCATTGCGCCGCTCGCCTTTTAGCCGCCTCGCGGCTGTTCGCTTGCTTTGGTTGCACGCTGCGGCGGGAAGCTTGAGGCGATGCCCCAAACCCTATGGGGGCTCTGATCCGATTGGTTTTATTGTCGTGTGGTGCACTTCCGTGCCCCCCACTTGTAAAAACTCTCTCCTGTGGTCGCTTTCGCCTGCGGCGAAAGCG
>Ga0302273_1000037_pt1 | contig 77020 bp, 61 predicted proteins | sample III_Bog_N1_3_FD_198774 | JGI IMG/M metagenome (GOLD analysis project Ga0302273, IMG submission 198774) | Peat permafrost microbial communities from Stordalen Mire near Abisko, Sweden - III_Bog_N1_3 | ecosystem: Environmental > Terrestrial > Soil > Wetlands > Peat | place: Sweden: Abisko... | reverse complement strand
GGCGTACCATTTGGGAGTAGTACGCTCCCTCTTTCTTTATATTCATATAGCTCGATTTTTTTGTCGAGCACAAAAGTATATCTTTTAAATAGCATATCATATACGGTGAAAATTGACTGCTTACGATAATAATGAGAGAATATATTGAACACTTTTCAACTGACACTTAGACTTCATCCATAATATAACAAGATCCGCCGTTTCCTTTAAGAAACGGCGGCTCTTTATTATTGGGAAATACTATTTATTATCTTCAATGGCTGCCTGCGCAGCAGCAAGTCTTGCTATAGGAACACGGAAAGGACTACAACTTACATAGTTTAGACCCACTTTGTGGCAAAACTTCACGCTGCTCGGTTCTCCACCGTGCTCGCCGCAGATACCGCACATAAGTGCCGGACGTACTGCACGTCCTTTACTGACTGCCATCTGAATAAGCTGTCCCACACCATCCTGATCAAGAACCTGAAAGGGATCTACTTTCAATATTTTTTTGTCGAGATATACAGGTAGAAAGCTCGCAATATCATCACGGCTATATCCAAATGTCATCTGAGTCAGATCGTTAGTTCCAAAACTGAAATATTCAGCTTTTTTTGCAATATAATCAGCAGTGAGAGCTGCACGAGGAATTTCTATCATAGTACCTATTTTGAATGGAATTTCCACACCCTCCTCTTTAAATAGTTCGGCAGCAGTCTCGCGTATAACATTCTCTTGCGACTCAAACTCATTGACGATACCAATCAGGGGAACCATAATCTCTGGATGAGGATCAAATCCCTGTTTTTTCAGTTCAATAGCAGCACCGAGGATAGCCTTAGTCTGCATCTCTGTAATTTCAGGATATGTGTTACCTAGACGGCATCCGCGATGACCAAGCATCGGATTATTCTCACTCAGACTGTTCACACGCTGCTGAATCTGCTGCAGAGTTACATCCATCTCGTCAGCCATAGCCTGCTGTCCCTTCAAATCATGAGGAACAAACTCATGCAATGGTGGGTCGAGCAGACGGATATTTACCGGACATCCATCCATAGCCTTCAATATTCCGATAAAATCCTGTCGCTGATAAGGAAGAAGTTTCTTCAGGGCGTTGCGGCGACCTTCCTCTGAATTACTCAGAATCATTTCACGCATAGCCTTAATTTTCTCATTCTCAAAAAACATGTGTTCTGTACGGCAAAGACCAATACCCACAGCGCCGAAGTTACGTGCTACAGCTGCATCGTGAGGAGTATCAGCATTCGTACGAACCACAAGTTTTGTATATTTATCACAGAGTTCCATCAGTTCTGCAAAGTCACCACTAACCTCTGCCGGTTTTGTATTAACCTGACCAAAGTAAATTTCACCAGTAGAACCATTGACCGATATATAATCGCCCTCTTTCAATACCGTTCCGTCTATTTCAACAGTGCGGCCTTTATAATCTATATTGATGGCACCAGCACCCGAGACACAACATTTTCCCATACCGCGAGCCACTACAGCAGCGTGAGAAGTCATACCTCCACGACATGTCAAGATACCTTCAGCAGCCGACATGCCTGCCAAGTCTTCAGGGGAAGTCTCGATACGTACCATAATTACACGATGGCCTTCTGCATGCCAAGTAGCAGCATCATCGGCGAAAAATACTATCTGGCCACAAGCAGCACCAGGAGAAGCAGGAAGTCCACGGGTAAGTACCTTAGCCTCTTTCAGTGCCTTTGTGTCAAATACAGGATGAAGCAGTTCATCGAGCTTATTCGGTTCGCAACGTTTAAGGGTAGTCTCTTCATCGATCATTCCCTCTTTAAGCAGATCCATGGCTATTTTTACCATTGCAGTTCCTGTACGTTTTCCATTACGTGTCTGGAGAAACCAAAGTTTACCATCTTGTACAGTAAACTCCATATCCTGCATATCGTGGTAATGCTTTTCCAGTTTGTCCTGCAAAACATCAAGTTGCTTATATATCTCTGGCATAGCCTCTTCCATTGACGGATATTTCGACTCACGCGTAGCCTCATCCACACCTTGTAGCTTAGCCCAACGCTGTGAACCTTCACGTGTGATCTGCTGAGGAGTACGGATACCTGCAACAACATCCTCACCCTGAGCATTAACCAAGTATTCTCCGTTGAATAAATTTTCACCAGTAGCAGCATCACGGCTGAAGCAAACACCAGTAGCACTTGTTGGCCCCATATTGCCGAAGACCATTGCCATAACGCTGACAGCAGTACCCCACTCTGCTGGAATACCTTCCATTTTACGATAGAGGATAGCACGTTCGTTCATCCAGCTGTCGAATACGGAACAAATAGCTCCCCAGAGTTGCTCCATAGGATCATCCGGGAAATCACGTCCAGTTTGTTTTTTGATAGCCGCCTTGAATCTCTCAACGAGTTCTTTTAATTCATCCACACTCATCTCATTGTCAAGACGAACACCACGTATAGCCTTTACACTCTCTATTATAGCCTCAAACGGATCCATGTCTTCTTTATCGACAGGTTTCATTCCCAGAACCACATCACCATACATCTGTACGAAACGACGATAGCTGTCATAAGCGAATCTTTCGTTGCCCGTCTTCTTAGCAAGTCCCTCGACAACAATATCATTAAGACCAAGATTAAGAATGGTATCCATCATACCAGGCATTGATGCACGTGCACCGGAACGAACAGAAACCAACAGTGGGTTTGCAGAATCACCAAACTTACTATTCATCAATGTTTCGATATGTTTCACCGATTTTTCAACATCGTCTTTAAGTAAGGCAACCACATTCTCTTTACCTTTTTCAAAATATTCATTACATACATCTGTTGTAATGGTAAATCCCGGAGGAACCGGAACACCGATAAGGTTCATTTCAGCCAAATTAGCCCCCTTACCACCTAGCAGATTTTTCATATCCGCTTTCCCTTCAGCTTTTCCATTGCCGAAAGTATAAACTCTTTTTTCACTCATAATTTTTTTACGATTAACACACGTATCTCATTAAAACTTATTTTTCATACGTTGCAAATATATACACTAAATTGATGAAAACCAAAAAAAAAGAAGGAAATTTGCAAAGTAGACCTTACATTTTTATCAAAACGAGCCTTTTTTTGTCTCACAATATCGAATAAATGATAAAAATGACTAACTTTGCACTGCAATTTTAATCAAATGACACGAAATAAAAAAGAACTCCCTATTTTGGAAAACATCACTATCACTGATATTGCAGCTGAGGGTAAGGCCCTTGCCAGAGTTGATGAGATGGTTGTTTTTGTTCCGTTTACAGTGCCTGGAGATATAGTAGATCTGCAGGTACGCCGTAAAAAGCATCACTATTGTGAGGCAGAAGTTAAACGCTTTATTAAATATAGTGATGTACGCGCAATACCATTTTGTGAACACTTTGGTGTCTGCGGAGGATGTAAATGGCAGACACTGCCTTATGAAGAGCAACTTAAGTTTAAACAACAACAAGTGACTGATCAGCTTACGCGTATTGGAAAAATTAATCTACCTGAGATTTCACCGATACTAGGCTCGGTGAACATCCAATGCTACCGTAATAAGCTTGAATTCGGATGTTCCAACAAGCGCTGGCTTACTAGTGAAGAAGTGGCAGGTGATATTAATTATGAACAGATGAATGCTATCGGTTTTCATATAACTGGTGCTTTCGACAAAATACTGCCTATTGAGAAATGTTGGTTAATGGATGACCTCCACAATGACATTCGAAACTCTATACGTGATTATGCATACGCCAACGACATTTCGTTTTTCGACCTGCACGCTCAGAAAGGTCTCTTGCGAAACATGATGGTTCGCAATTCCAACACTGGAGAATGGATGCTACTGATACAGTTTCATTACGATGAATACGGTGATGAGATTAAGACAAAAGCTTTACTTCAGCATGTATTTGATAAATTTCCTCAGATAAGTTGCCTAATGTATGTAGACAATCAGAAATGCAATGATACCATCGGCGACCTCGATTTACAATTATTCCACGGTAACGACTACATTTACGAGACGATGGAAGGACTCAAATTCAAAGTGGGTCCAAAAAGTTTTTATCAGACCAACACCGATCAAGCTTATCATTTATACAAGGTGGTACGCGACTTTGCGGGACTCACAGGCGAAGAATTAGTTTACGATCTTTATACCGGCACCGGTACTATTGCCAATTTTGTCAGTGGTAAGGCTCGTCAGGTAATCGGTATCGAGTACGTGCCAGAAGCCATCGAGGATGCGAAGGTAAACTCAAAAATCAACGGCATTGATAATACATTGTTTTATGCCGGCGACATGAAGGATATCCTCAACGAGGCATTTATAGACGAACACGGACATCCCGATATCATCATCACCGACCCTCCACGTGCAGGCATGCACCCCGATGTCGTCAAGACAATTATAAAAGCAGCTCCAAAACGTATTGTCTACGTCAGTTGTAACCCAGCCACTCAAGCACGCGACCTAGCCGACCTCGACTGCGACTATGAAGCTATTGCCGTACAGCCTGTGGATATGTTTCCACATACTCCCCATGTGGAAAACGTCGTACTTCTAAAGAAAAGACAAATATAAAGACATTAAAATGAAAAGAATTGTTCTCAGTATGCTGCTTGGGGCGGCTCTCTGTTCGTCATCAACATCTATGGCAACCACAAATGAAATCATCAATAGTTATCACATCAGCGGGTGTCTGATGGGAGAATTTCAGGCTACCGATCAGACAGGAGCCATCCCAAAAGATTTTTTCAGTGTAAAGAACATGCGTCTGATGGTCGACGGACGTATTATGGATGATTTCTACTACCGCGTACAATTGCAGATGACAGGAGTGAGCAACAACATCAACGGCCCACACATCGTCGACCTTTGTGCAGAATGGCAAAAATACAAATTTGCATATATTAAATTCGGTGAATTCAAAAGACCATTCACATTCGAGAATCCCTATCATCCTTGCGACGAAGGTTTTTACAACTATGCACAGAGCATATCGAAACTGTCGGGCATGACCGACCGTAACGGTGAACAGATGAGCAACGGCCGTGATGTCGGTGTTCAGGTGCAGGGCGACTTGTTTAAGGCGAGGGACAATCATTATTGGTTGCATTATCAGGCAGGAGTCTTCAATGGACAAGGTATCAATGTCAGTGAAGTGGACAATAAAAAAGACCTTATTGGAGGTGTATGGATTGTGCCGTTGAAAGGCCTGCGCATCGGAGCTTTCGGATGGAAAGGTAATTACGCTCGCAAGTTCTCCGAGACGGATCCAACCACAAATACAACGAAAGCAGTTATCAAGAGTGTTGACCGCAACCGTTACAGCGTCGGTTTTGACTATGGAAATGACGACTGGACATTAAGGTCTGAGTATGTACACAGCGAAGGAAAAGCATTTGCTAATAACACCCTTTCCGATGGAACCATCAATACAAAACTCGGTGATGAAGCCGACGGTTGGTATGCTGCATTAATCTGCCCTGTCAAGAAAGATGTATTCCATCTAAAAGCACGTTATGACGTTTACCGTCAGAATGCAACTTGGGCAAGCAGTAACAACCAGTATGAAATAGGTGCAGATTATGTTATCAACAAAAAACTAAAACTTCAAGTTGATTACATCCGTGTCAACGATCGTACATCAGAAATTGATCATAATTACAATATGATTGACTGCCAGATGATGATAAAGTTCTAATGCGACTGTCGATTTTCGAATAACTTTTGATAATCAAAAATAACTTCCCTATATAAAATCCAGAGTGACTTTATATAGGGAATATTGATTTTATAGAAACAAATAATATAGGGGCTGCAGTAGACTGTAATATCTCTTTTTTAACAGATGAACAATGTAGTGCAGGAGGTATAGGATACGCCAGTATTTGTATGTTGGAAGGTGATTTTTGCATGCACATCAGGCTGAAAATATGCATATTTTCAGCCTGATGTGACAATTTTGACTGTTTTGCTGACCATCAAACGGCCGACAAGGGGATAGTACTTACCCTCAACTAGAATCACTGTTGGATAATAAACGCAGACATCGGAGCTATTTCGATTGCACCTCCACTTATCATTTTGATTCCGTCTACATCAATTTTCCCTTCGCTGGCCACCACTTTCCATGGACTATTCTCTATGGTTATCGTCACAGACTTGCGGTTGGCATTGAAAACCACAATGATATTCTTTGCGGTATCACCATTAGCGTAGCCACTTAGTCTGAAACCAACAACACAAGGATCTGAAAAATCTATAAAGTGCAAATGTTCACGTACCATCTCAGCATCTCCCATACGGAATGCAGGATGTGAATTGCGAAGCTGAATCAATCCTCGATAGTATTGGTACAAATCTTCATATTTACTTTTGTTCTGCCAGTTTATCTCATTGACGGAGTCTGGACTATTAAAGCTGTTATGCACGCCCTTCTTGGAACGAAACACTTCTTCGCCGGCAAAGATGAATGGCAGTCCCTGTGAAGTCATGACTACAGCCTGAGCCAACTTATCGAGTGAGATGATTTCCTGTTCAGAGGCGTTCGGAATTTCACTCCGCAAACGGTCTGCAAGGCACATGTCATCATGACAGCTCACGTAAGAGACCATTTGCCACGGCTCTTTAGCCCATGGTTCTTTACTATAATTTACCTTATTATTATCCACTTCGGGATGTCTTATTCCACCTACCAGCCCAAACTTGAGACTCTCCTCCTCGCCAGAAATACCTGCGAGGAAGGCTCCCTGATGATCATCATTAAATGGACCACGTAGCGCATCACGCAGCTCATCTCCGAAAGCCCCTATCCCATCCATTTTATAGATATTCGATTTCATCGCCAATTGATTCTGAGGTATCGCAGGTATTCCTGCAGCCCAACCCTCTCCATAAATGGTGATACTGGGATCAATCTTATTCAAAGCAACACGGATGGCTTTCATCGTCTCTATGTCATGGATGCCCATAAGGTCGAAACGAAAACCGTCAATGTGATATTCATTCACCCAGTAACAGACACTCTCGACCATGAATTTACGCATCATAGCTCTCTCGGAAGCAGTCTCATTACCACATCCGGAAGCATTCGACGGTTTCCCATCTTTTAGATAACGATAAAAATATCCAGGCACAGTCTTGTCGAAATTACTACCTCCTATACTAAATGTGTGATTATACACAACATCCATTATCACTCTGATGCCCGACTTATGAAGCGACTGTACCATCTGTTTCATCTCCCGGATACGTGAGCGGGGATCGGCGGGTTTACTGCTGTAAGATCCGTCCGGAACATTATAATTCACAGGATCGTAGCCCCAATTATACCTATTTGCTCTCAGGTTGGATTCATCCACTGAACCAAAATCAAACATCGGTAATATCTGAACAGCATTAACACCCAAATCCTTAAGATGGTCAATGCCCGTGGAGAGACCATCACCATTGTGAGTACCATTTTCTGTCATCGACAGGAACTTGCCCGGATGACTTATACCAGAAGTGCGGGATGAGGAAAAGTCACGTAAATGCATCTCATACACAATCAGGTCTGATGGCCTGGATAATTTCGGACGCACATCACTATCCCATCCTGAAGGATTGGTGGAAGTCATATCTAATATAGCTCCACGTTTTCCGTTAAGACCTACAGCCCTGGCAAATATACCTGGAGTGTTTCCTCTCCACTTGTGACCGACCCTGACATTAAAATCATAAAACTTGTCAACCAGATCGCCGATTACAGTTGCTTTCCAGCATCCATATTTTTCTCTTCTCATTAGTACCTTTCTGTAAGCCATACCATTATTACCATCTGTATAAAGAAAAAGTTTAACCTTGTTTGCAGTTGGCGCCCACAGTGAAAACTCGGTAGAAAGATGACTGTAACTCATCTCACATATATCACCATTAGGTATAGGGTAATCATCAAACGACTTAAAGTGACTACTATTTGAGGACGAAACTGTCAGTGACAATCCGAAAAAGAATATGGCAAAAATATTTCTCATGATTGACTAATTTTGATTGATATGACAAAAGTAACAATTATTCCTATAGTATGGCGAATTTATGTAAAAAATCGTATTATTAAAATGTGCAAACGATTGAAAACGAAAAAAGGACTTGATCTTTAATCAAGTCCTTCCCTAAACCACTTAGTACCTAAAAAAAACTAATCTATTTACTATAAACCATAAGTAATTACCTTTTTCAAAAAATCCATAACAATGTCGGCGATACCACAACTCTTTCGATTTTTGCCGTACCGCCGACAAGTTGTTATCTATCGTTGTCTGACTCACGTCTGACTAAGATATAAAGTTAGTTAGTAATATTATCTGTTTTTATTTCGTTCATTTCTACGGCAAAGGTAATACATATTTCGTTTTGAGGGGTAGAATTATCATTATTTGAAGTAGAATTATTACCGTAAAGGCCTTTGTTATATAGAAATAATGATAATTCTACCATAAATAACAAATTAAAGAAAAAAACAATAAATATCTTGCGATATTCAAAATTATGCAGTAATTTTACCGCCAATTAGAACGTAACCAATAAGAAATGAGATTCTTCCATCGATTCATTACAACATTATTGACACTTATAATTCTTGTGTCTACTGCAATAAGCAGCAATGTTACGAAATATGACATCAAACAGACAGCCCCATTGGCAATGCTGCCGTCTAATGAGGTAAGATCTCTGTATTTCGACAAGAAAGGTTTACTGTGGATAGCCTCAAACACGGGACTTAGCTCATTCGATGGTTACAAGGTGCAGACATACCGCTCAAGTGAATTCTCACCTCTAATATTACCTAACAATACAACTTTGTGTATCGGTGAAGACAACAATAATAATTTATGGATAGGAACACAAAACGGACTGGCCCGAATGGACATGCGGACAGGTAAATTCAGGCAATATTCACTTCCGAAAGAAATACAGCGCACTATATACACGTTGCTGGTCACTTCTGACGGTACAGTATGGATAGGAACTGACGGTGGACTGACACGCTACATGCCCTCAACAGATTCATTTTACACTTATGACAACACAAATACATGGTTTAAAGATGCTGACGGTAATCGATATCGAGCTATTAATTACAATGTAAAATCGATAGTGCAGGACACCAACGGTGATATTATTTTCGGTACATGGAACAGCGGTCTGTTCAGATTCAATCCTAAATCGAACACGTTTATCAGGTATTCTAAGATTAACGAACAGAACTCCGCCCATTCGTTATTCCTTGACCACTACCACAGATTGTGGATTGGCACTTGGGAATGCGGACTACAATGTATGGATAACCCCAGGAACATCAAAAATCCGGGACTGCATACATACAAAAACAATGGAATCAAAAATGGGATTCTCGACAATATTATATATAGCATAGCATACGAGAGTAATACAAATACCTTATGGATAGGAAACCAAGGTGGACTGAGCGTGATGGATCTCTCTCATCCTGAAAATGGTTTCTGCAATTACTATCATGGAAACACGGAACACCCTCTACCTTTCAATGAGATCAACTCAGTAACTACCAATGGAGAAGGTATCGTGTGGCTCGGTTCTCTCACAGGAGGTGTATTGCAGACAAACACGAGACCGGGACTCTTCAGTAATTTCAATTTCAGTTCCTTCAATCCTTTTGCCCGCGCAAATACAATCAGGAGCATATACACATCTAACGGACGTAATTTTCTCTTCGGAGTTGGTGCTTATGGAGTGGCCAGCTATGACCGTATTACCGGCAAGTCAATATTCAATAACAAAATTCCACAATTTTCAGGACTCACCAATGCAGATCTGAATACTACCATCTATAGTATCTACAAACGCAGAAACGGTGAAATATGGCTGGGTACTTACGGGAAAGGTATCGTAATCAGTAAAAATGGAGCCAAAAGCAGATACCTGCGTACTACAAACACTAATTTCATAGAAGATGACTGTATCTTGGCCCTTGGCGAAAGCAATGATGGAACGATGCTTGCCGGTCAGAGAAGTAGTCTGTGTGTAATCTATAATGATGGCCATGGAGCGATATTAAAAATGAAAGAGGGCGGTATCAACCTGTCGAACAATGAAATAGACGCAATAACCATAGACGGTGCCAACCGCTATTGGTTGTCAACCAGCAATAACGGGATCATACGTATCGACGGTAATCTCAAGAAACCTTCCTCATTAAAATATCATCGATATTATATCGGTGACGGTGATATAAAGATACCCGACTTTCTGAATTGCTACAAAGACTCACGTGGAATCTTATGGGCAATCTCCAATAGTGGAGGCCTGTTCAGATATGATGCAGCCAAAGACGGTTTCATTACTGTCAATAAGGCTTACCATATCTCGGGCGACCAAGTACGTTCCATCAACGAAGACAAATGGGGAAATATTTGGCTGGGTACGAACTATGGAATAGTAAAACTAACCTTTAAAAATGGCATAGAGACTCCAGTCATCATGAGTTTCACCGCTAACGACGGCCTCAACGCTGTTACATTCGTACCGAACTCTACATTCAAATATGGTAACGAAATGTTCTTTGGCAATTTTGATGGCCTTGTTTATTTCTCACCGGTGAAGAAATTCGGTTATAGATACGACAAACAGCCGAGAATGATTATATCAGACATCAAGATAGAAAACACACCATTCAACGAACTTGACTCTCTGCTGAGACATGAAATATCGGTAGAGACGCCATCGTACACAAGAGAGGTGAATATACCTTCGTATGTAAATAACTTCGGCGTTGAATTTGCGCTACTTACTTATATAAACCCCGAACAGTGCAAGTATTCTTACAAACTAGAAGGATATGACCGCGACTGGCAATACTGCGACGCTACCGTGAGAGCTGCGAAATATGGCAACCTGCCTTCAGGTACGTATACATTCATGCTCAAGGCTACAGACAACGATGGTGTTTGGTATAAACTGCCCTACACGATAACTATCCATGTAGAACCGCCATTCTATGCCACATGGTGGGCTTTCCTGATTTATTTTTTATTCGTTATTACTACGATATATTATTCCACACGATTATATCATAATCACATCAAGACAAAGAATCGTCTGCAGATGGCTGTGGTGTTTACAAACATTACCCACGAGCTACTCACACCGCTTACAGTCATCTCAGCCTCAGTAGACCATCTGCGTTCACTTGCACCACAGTTTAACAACGACTACACAATGATGCAGAATAACATACAACGACTGGTAAGACTACTGCAGCAACTGTTGGAAACACGGAAATCTCAAGCCGGAGAACTGAAGCTACTCGTCTCTGAAGGTGATATTTCTTCTTTCATATATAAGATATGCCAGAGTATCCAACCTCTGATGACGAAACACGATCTCAAATTCTATATAGAATGCCAACCGGAGAAATTAGACGCATGGTTTGATCCGGACAAGATCGATAAGATCATATATAACCTACTTTCAAACGCAGCAAAATATACAGGGGATAACGGTATGGTAAGATTGTCACTGTCTACAGATGAAAACCATAAAGAGGCCTTCATCACCGTGAGCGACAACGGATGTGGCATCTCTAAGGATAGAATTAAGCATCTGTTTGAACGTTTCTACGACGGCGACTACCGCCGATTCAAAACGATTGGAACAGGTATCGGATTAGCCCTCACGCGCGACCTTGTCATACTGCACAAAGGAACAATAAAATGCGACAGTGACGAGGACAAAGGTACCACCTTTACCGTTACTATACCTATCAAAAAGGAGACATTCAACATCGAGGAGATCGATGAGAAAAATAAGATCGACATAGACAATGTAAAGACAACAATCATTGATATGTTTCCAAATACCATTCCCGACACTCAACAACCAGAAGATCAGGCTGGAGATGAAGACATTTACAACATTTTGCTGGTAGAAGACAATGAAGAACTTCTGTCGCTAATGAAGCAGTTACTTCACTCGAAATACCATGTGTACACTGCTACAAATGGCAAGGGGGCACTAGAACTAGTGGAAAGCAAAGACCTGGACATTATCGTCACCGATGTGATGATGCCTGTAATGGATGGAAATGAACTAACCAAAAAAATAAAGAATAATGATGACTACTGCCATCTGCCGGTCATCATGCTCACCGCCAAATCACGTGAAGAAGACCGCATCGAGGCTATGCAGATAGGTGTAGACGATTTCATTCAGAAACCGTTCAAGTTAGCTGACCTTCAATTGCGTATTGACAATCTTATAGAAAATCGCAAACGTATCAAAAAAGACTTCCGTAATCAATTTACTATTGAAGTTAAGAACGAAAAACTTACCGACCCGGATGCCGACTTTATCCAACGAGCCATCAATTGCATCAATGCCCATCTGAAGGATTCAGACTATGACCGCGAACAATTTGCACGAGACATGGGAGCAAGCACGAGTACGTTATACAATAAACTCCGCTCTCTTACAGGAATGAACACTAGCGGTTTCATACGCAACATACGCCTAAAAACAGCATGCAGCATAGCTAAACAAAATCCAAAGATGCACGTCAGTGATTTGGCCTATCGCGTAGGATTCAAGGATCCGAAATACTTCACCACCTGTTTCAAAAAGGAATTCGGAATGTTGCTTTCGGAATATCTGGAGAAAGAATCCGAGTAAAGCCTAGTTAATAGTCAGATATCAGTGTCTGCGTATCAGATACAAGCCTAGAAACGTCAGGAATCCGTTAAGCATCAGCATCTCGTAACCAAACTTGTATCCTAAGAATGTGGATACAGAGATATCAATGACGTAACAGATTATCGGCGAAGCAACAGCAATGAAAGGCACATAACTATCGTGCACACTTTTCTTTGTGAACAGACCAAAGGCGAATAAACCGAGTAAAGGTCCGTAAGTATAAGAACAAAGAACATAGATTGCGTCAAGGATACTGGTCGAGTTAAGTGCTTTGAATAACAATATACATACGACAAAGACACCACACATCACGATATGCATGCGTTTGCGAAGACGTTCATCACCCTGTTTTTCTGCGATATCCACGCAATAACTGGTAGTGAGAGCGGTTAATGCTGTGTCTGCGCTACTAAATGCCGCCGCCATGATACCTACAGTGAACAGTATCAGGACAAACATTCCCAAATTGCCAGTGGCAGCAAATAACGGGAGCATATTGTCACCGTTCTGCGGCAAAACAACCCCTTTGGCATTGGCGTAAGCCATCAGTAAAATACCGAGGCTAAGAAAGAGCAGATTTGCAGGAATAAAACAGAATCCATAAGAACACATATCCTTCTGAGCCTCACGAAGGGTTTTACATGTAAGATTTTTCTGCATCATACCCAGATCCAGTCCTGTCATTACAACAGCAATGAATACACCACTGAAAAACTGTTTGAAGAAATTCTGCTTTGATACAAAATCATCGAAGACAAAAATACGGCTGTGACTGTCACTCTTAATCAGGTCCACAGCATCAGTCATACTCATATTCATAGAGTGAATCACATTGATAATGATAAGTATCAACGCGGAAAACATACAGAACGTCTGAAACGAATCTGTCCATACCAACGTCTTTATTCCGCCCCTTCTGGTATACAACCAGATGAGAGCAACCATCACCATAACAGTAATCGCAAAAGGTACACCTAACGCATCGAAAACGTAGGTCTGAAGTATGATACATACAAGATAAAAACGTGCTGCAGCACCTGTCATCTTCGATAGGAGAAAAAATGAAGCCCCAGTTTTGTAAGAAGCTCTACCGAATCGCTGACCAAGATAACTGTATATCGAAGTGAGATTAAGACGGTAATACAGCGGCAAGAGGATTGTGGCGATAACGATATATCCGAAGAAAAAACCGATACAGGTCTGCATATATGTCATATCTGTCTTCATGACCATACCAGGGACTGATACAAACGTTACTCCGGATATCGAAGCACCGATCATACCGAATGCCACCATATACCATGGAGAACGCTGATTACCTCTGTAAAACGTATCATTATTCGATTTACGGGTCGTGATCCTGCTCAACAGATACAGAATAAGAAAATAAAAGAATACTGTCGCTACTATAATCATGGCGCGAAGGTAACAAAAATCATTAAGACGACAAAAATTATCTCAATCTGTGTCCTTCAAATTTCTCTATAGCATCCACCCATGACTGAGGCAAGGTCATCGTTGAATGTGTTTCCAAATTGAAAGCCACCATGACCGAGTTGCAGATACTCTTCACCTCATTCGTATTGAGATCATACACCTCCTGATAAAGATGAAAACTTTTCGTCCCTATCTTTGACACCGCAGTACGTACACCGATCTTACATTCACCAAAAATCTGTGAAACAAAATCTGTATCTATGTGAACAACGATAATTGCTTCCTTTTCCCAATCCACGTGGGGACATACAGTTGTTATATACTCTGTCTTCGCAGTATCATAAAATTGAAAATAAATGGTGTTATTGACATGTCCGAACTTGTCAACATCATTAAAACGAATTTGCATCGGCATCGTGTGGTAAAATACCATATCATAATTATTCATTATACGCTATATTAATGCGCGGCAAAGTTACGCAAAAATAATCAAAACACCTTATGATTGATATAAAAATCACATACGACCTAAAATACAGCAGCGTCAGAGACTCTCCATGATTTCATAGCAGAAGTCACGTGATCGCTGTTTATTATCCAAAGAATAGATGACATAAGACTTTTCATTCTTACAGACCTTGACAGATGGAGCGATCTTGTTGCAGAACGCCTTATAAGAATTCAGCTTTGCATCACACGCTGAATGTTGAATGATAAAAACATATCTGTTTAGCGGATATTTTTTAATGATATCAACCATCATCTGAGCCAAATGTTCAGCATACTGAGCGCCGACGTTTGAAAAGAAATATGAAAAATTAAATACGACGAGCGTCGACAGTTCAGAACACGCGTCCCAGTAATCGTTATCCAGTTCTTCAAACGAGTCCAGAGTTCTCATCCTGAGTTTTCCCTCAAAGACAGAGTCTGTCATTCTCTTCCCCATTTCCTTCATCTTCACTGACTCATCTATTCCGACATAAAGCATATCAGGAGCCAGCTCACGAAACAATTCAGCAAAAACGATCCCTGAGGTAGCAGGTCCGCATCCGAAATCAATGAACTGCAAACGTCCGCAGTGATCTTCAATATTTCTGCGCATCCACGCCTTTAACGACAGATAGACCGACCTGCTGCTGGCGTAATTCATCTTCATCATATAATAACAATACAGGAGGACCAACTCATCCTGACCAATACCTTTGCAATTTTCTCCGCCAAAGACACTAACCTGATTTGAAGAATTGATACGTCCGTATCCTATTGCATGAAGGTTTGTTCCCAAATCCCGGCCCAAGACCAACAACGGCCATCCTTCACCCGAAAGGGTGCGTATGGGATCAAGCACTTGTTCCTGATAAGCCCTTTCGAACTCATTACTTACAGAGAATACAGCCTGACTTAAATTTATATCCGCATCAGATATATCCGGCACTTTAAAAACACCTTTCACATAATCAGAAAGCGGAATATGAAAGAGTCCGTCTTTACTTCTTATGAATTCTATGAGTTTAAAGAAAGTAAAGTTATTGTTCAGTAATTCCTCATTACCCACCATCAGGAGGTGCTCGCGAGCTCTGGTCATAGCCACATTCAGTTTACGGTCGATAACCACTCCCCCTTCCTCAAAAACATGATTAGTCAAGAAATTCAGTTGATAATATTTCTGAATTGTGAAGCCATAGATGATATAGTCCCGTTGACTTCCCTGATACCTCTCCACCGTATCAATGGTGATATCACGCAGCAGACTTATACCGTACTTATCAAGTGTATTTCTCACCGTAGCAATCTGATTCCGATAAGGAACAATCACTCCCACCGTTCTGTTTGTGTCGAAAGAGTTCCTGTTCAGTTCATAGATTTTGACCACAGTGGCAGCAATCATATCCGCCTCCGTCTGGTTCACCTTATCCGAGACAGGCCTTGCCGGAGCCTTTGCATCAATAAAAGCGATGCGCCTCGTTGTAAGAATGTTGATAATTCCGTTGCTGTCAGTCGCAGATTTTGGCAATACAACATTCTGGTGAGCAAGAGGAACCTCTTTCAATCGGCTTTCATAAAAAGCATAATTAGGAAACAAAGCGATGTCATGGTGCATACGTCCCTGTTTTGTAAGCATGTAGGTTACATTCCCATCATCGCCATATTGCCTCAGCAATCGTTCGAATAACGACAGTCTGCAATCCGTCAGATGGATCTTGTTGAGTTCCGTCTCCCTCACCATTGATTCATCAGCATCCTGCTGCACCACCGCCGGGAGCTGTTTATGATCACCGATAAGGACAAACTTGTCGATACCTATACGTCCGCTGTCATCAGTTGCACTCAATAGCCCCATCAGGTGCGGTTCAAGTATCTGCGATGCTTCATCGATAATCGCCATGTCGAAATGCTTCAACTGGAAAATCGACGTATTTGAATTGAATGCCGTGGTTGTGCCTACGAACACCCTTACATTTCTTATCTTATTTCCCAGATCGCCTGTGTTCACACAATCTGCCACCTTCGATTGCAGCAAGTAAGGCCGGTATTCGTCCGGACATGACAACCGCCCCCCGATGCGAATAAAGTCTATCTTATCTTCGTTCAGTTTGCTGCATATTTCATCCACAGCCCGATTGGTATACGACATCAGCAGCACTGAAGTCGCCGGTGTCAACAGTTCCTCTTTTAAGGTATTCAGCAGACCATAAGAAGTCTTCCCCGTTCCCGGAGGCCCTATAATAAGGAATAAGTCTTTGGCACGCTTCACCCTCAGGGCAAGATTATTAAAATCACCATAATCGCCTGTCAACTGCGCGTTTTCATCTACTTTAGGCCTCCTTTGCAGCAAGATCAAGTCCCGCCTTTCCTTCGGAGCCGACAGAAAAGCGTGCATCCCTCTGTAGAGTGAAGCAAACGACGAATCGAAGAAATCATGTTCTATCGCCCACTTCTTATCCGCGCTGCGCAGAAACACGTGAGCATCCGACTGTGCAGACCTCAGGGCGAGTGTTATCTGCTCCTGGCTGATATCCTCTATCGAGCAACGGAACACCATTGACCGTCTTACGTCAGGCTCCTTACCCTCATCATAAGGATAAAGAATGACAATATCCCCATTTCTGAAGTTAGACATATCGTTATCATCCCGTTCCTTAAATGCCAGTATGACACGTTCCACCTTTCCGGAGAAGCCCTGTTTAGGACTATCCAGCACCAAGTTATCATAGATATTACCCGATTGCAATTTATCGTCAAGCGAGTCATGCCATTTCGCCGCAAATCCAGAATTCTCTTTTGTCTTATTGCCAAATTTAGCCAACAGATGTTCTGCCTCCAGAAACGTCAAGAACCTATAATAGTATGAACGTTCCAAGTCGGAAGCCTTTCTGATCGGACTCAGCAGATCATCTATCTGTTTTTTCTGGTATCGCTCCCACAGCACTGTCGATACATGATTGTAATTCAGCTGATCAGCAGAAATCTCTTCAAGTATTTTTATGCCTCCTTTCGCATATTGTATTTCACTCCATGCAATTCCGTTTCGAACCTTGATTGCCTCGAAAATAAGTCTCGGCGCAAAACCCAGTCCCACCAGACTGTTCTTATATTTAGAGTAAAGCAGAAACTCCTGCAGCTCGTGATTATTCCGTTCATACTGCTCTCTATAGTTATAGCGCAGCAGCAGCACGTAGAGCAACATCTGCACATAATGCTTTTCCTGAACCTCAGGCGTGTTTGGATCTTTCTGGGGATATCCACCTTTCCCTGATTTCTGCTCTATCAAAAACCGATGATCCAACTGCAGCAAGTCCATACGGCCCTGCAATCCCAGCATCTCTGAGAAAAACGAAGGTTCCAGTATCACCTCTTCGGCATTGAAGGAACTGACCATCGAAGGCAGATCCACCTTCATCGCATTTCTGATGTTCTGTTTCTGTCTTTTTGCCTCATCATGAAATCCACCTTTCATTTTTGTGGTAAGCAGTCCCAGGGCATTCTTCTTAAAAAACTCATTCACACTCTTCTTATATGAGTTCTCCTCAGGGTCATTTCTCACCTCCTCATCCAGAAGTTGACCGGCAAAGTTTCCCAGCAGTATCGGTTCCGTGTTAGGGCTCGGCTTGATCTTGTTCAGCAGATAGTTGAAAGGTGTCGTCGCATAATCCTCAAAACACGATGAAACCGAAGATATATCCACCAGATAGTCGGGGTCGACAATGATGAGTTCCGGATACAATATGCCGCCTTCATCCCTCGGCCTCACCAGATTAACCTGTGCTCCGGCATACAAATAGTCCCTAAGATAGCTCCAGTCGAAGGGATAGAATTTATTTCCCCTTACATAGCACACTTTTACATCCGTATATTCGGAAGAGTCCACCTTCCCGTAAATATATTCATCGTCCCAACTCACCACTGCGATTCTGAAACACGCCCCTACGAGTTTCCCCGCCTGTCCGGCACTTGGTCTGTCTAGGGGAAAAATCTTTTTGAGACTGTCCGGAACAGGGGCAGAATAGATAAGAGAGAAGAATTCACACAGAGCCTTGAGATCATACAAATAATGATCCTTCATTGCCTCTATCACATCCCCATTGTCGCGGTTTTTGAATCTTACACGGGCATCATTAACAGTCCATTGCAGCCTCTGTGGAGCATGAATTTCCTTCAACAGATAATCAGTCTTGGCAAAAGGTCCCACAAATTTTATCATCACGTTGCTTGTGCACTGGTTGATACACTTCATAAACACATGATTGAAAATCCCGTACATCCTCTTGTAGTCGGGAGCCAATGCCAACGCATCCGACAGCTCCTCATAGAAATTTGTCACAGCTTCCGGATCATACCCCTCGTTCTTCGTGTATCCCCTCTCCTTATTTTTGTGTAACGCATCAGGCTGCTGTTCGTTTGCCAGATTACCGTATGTTGTTATTTGATTGATATGCAGACTCATAATGATATGTCATTTTCGGTAAGCAAAGATACGCAAAATGTAGAAGATACCTCTCGATTGTTTTTATTATTTTGCTTACTTTCGATAATAAGGCAAAACAGAATTATGCCGTTTGTAAGAAAACATAAATCAATTTTTAGCTTGGTCTATCCGCATGCGGACGAAGCAGCCAGGATGGTAATCGTTGAGATACTTGATCATCTTCTCTCGGATATCCACTCGTAGATCCCAGTTTTTAGAGGAATCGATACTGCTGACAAGTATGCGGAGTTCCATGTAACGTTCCTTAGTATCGGTAACTTGGATATTGGCTACTTTTTTGTCCCAATTCAAATTATCGTGCAGGAAGATATCCAATTGTGTGCGCAGGGCTTCTACCGGAACGGAATAGTCGGTATAAAGGAATACCGTGCCCAAGATATCGGAACTGTTTTTTGTCCAGTTCTGAAACGGATTGTCTATGAAATAATTGACCGGAACGACAAGCCTCCGTTCATCCCATATCTTTACGACGACATAAGTCAATGTTATCTCTTCGATTCTGCCCCACTCTCCTTCCACTATAACGACGTCGTCCAGACGGATGGGTTGCGTGATGGCTATCTGTATGCCGGCAAAGAAGGTGGCAATACTTTTCTGCGCGGCAAAGCCGATAATGATGCCGGCTATGCTTGCCGAGGTGAGCAGGCTGATGCCGATGGACCGGACTTCCTTGAAAGACATCAGACAGGCTGTTATGGTCAGGAAACTTATCAGGGCGACAAACAAGCCTTCGAAAACTTTAATCTTGGTCAATTCACGCCGCGCATTCAAGTTATCCACAGTATTAATGTCCAGACGATTCTGAAAATAATAGAAGAGTGCTTTTACTACCTTTATCAATACCCAGCCGATGGACAGAATAAGCAATATCCTATTGAAAACGGCAAGAGTGGCATAAAATTTTGTTTCGGCTATAAATGAAAAGGAGGTAAAGATTGAAAATACTATCCAGAATAAAAGCCATAAAAGGGGCACACGAAAAATGTCTATGATAAAATTGTCTATGCCCCTTTCGCTTTTCCGGGCTTTCTTACGAATAGTCTTTAATGCGAACCGGTAAACAAAATATATCACAAACAGGGATATAACAAACAAAACGGATGTTATTATAATTCGAAATCTCTCATTATCCAATAAATCATTCATGTATGTCATAGGTGTCTTGTTTATATGTGTGATTGACAAACTTATGAAAAATTAACCCGTCTTCCAAATTTAACGAACTCTGACATGTATACAAAGGTTGCAATAAAATCTGAATCCATCGCACCTTTTGGTGGAATTTATTACGTAATGGATGAATTTGATTAGAAAATTATATGCTTTCTAAGCGGCTGTAAAGATACGTATAACCAGTGAATGATCTTCTCTTCTGTTATATTCACAATACAAAAGTAATGAAAAACAACGAGAAAATAGAGCGTTTTACAGTATTTAACTATCTATTTGACAATATGTTGTATTTATATTTGGTGCGTAATAAATTGTCTGTACCACCCCGAGACAATTTCAGAGGGCCTCTTTTTGAAAGGGAAATTTGAGTAATTACATATTCTTTATAATAATACGGCTACTGAGGATTATAAAGGATTTTATCAACCAATGGTTTGAGACAGTGAGACCATAAGACTCAAAAGACTGACGAGAAAAATACTGGGATAAAGCTCATTCTCCGTGGGGTAAAGCTCACTGAAGATTATCTTCTGGCTAAAATACCCCTGGAAACGATGTGAAATCGCTTTTATAAATCATTTTCAGCCGCTCCATCATCAGTTGTGCCGTAGACGCTCTTTGGCACCATCTCGAGATAGTCGAGCATAAGTTCTGTACTACCGTCATTCAATGCATTCTTTAAACGTAATGTATGGTATTCACCGGGAGTGATATGTACCGTGCAGAGAACAATACGGAAGGTTTCCGGCTGATTAACAAACGAATAGTGAGTACTTCCACTCAGTCGGTATACGCTGGCTGGGCCACGATAATAACCTTTGTCCTTCAGCAACTTACGTTCAGCGGCTTTCTCTTCATTTGTCTTTAATGACCATGCTTTGGTGTAATCAGCACCGATTGAGGCATTATTTAAGGGTATAGTCATATCGAGAGGTGTCCCCTGTAGATTGTCGTCAAAATAGACCTGAACCATACCACGGGTGGGTTCCTGGGCATATCCTAAACGTATCTGGTAATCACCTTCGACAGGAACTGACGGAAGACGGAATGTGATGTCATAGTTACCAAACATGTTCATCTCATCACCTTCATAGCAGTTGTAATAGTTGTAAGGACGGCGGTACTGAAAAAAACCATTTATTTTTACGTTCTGAAGATAACCTTCAGGGAAATAATAGTTACGTCCGTATTTTTCCGTTTTGTCGTCTGGATTTTGCTCGGCATAGTCACCGTTACCTCTAATATTATTAGTCATCAATTCCGGAAAAAGAGTTGATACATCGATACGTATACGACAATTATCTACTATGTCACGTGTAGTTGTATTGAAAGCAAGTATATCATCAACATAATAATATATACCATTGACAGCCTGCTGACCACAGTTACTTTCTATATTTTTCTCTATCATGCTACCTTCTATCTGGTAATTGGCATCATAGCGGCGATTCAGGTAAAGTTGACCTTTCGTACCTGCACCTACATAGTTGTCGACTGTTAGTTTTTCTACTTTCACCATTTCATGCGGGCTCATTGTCTCGTACCATTCGCACGGGTTAACAAGAGCAGTCTCGATAGAAACATCTCCACGGCAAGTAAGATAGTCCCAATAACCTGTACGATCCAATAGATGATAAGCGATAAATCTGTTTAACGGATTCTTGCGATCTGTCAGCGAGTTTATACTATGGTATGGTGCTGTTGCATCTTCCGGATAAATAGGGTCATACAGTTCACAGGCTTTGTAATAAAGTTGTTCCAATGTGGTTATACCGTATTTAGTCGCAAGCATGGAGTCGGTTTCAACAAAGGCAGTAAATCCATATAGACGTTGGTCGGGTACGGTAGAGCTCTCTTTACTGACATGCGAAGGGTAAATGTATTTTTCATACAGACTCGCATCGTAGTTGCTGTCCTTATATTTTAAAAGAGAGTCACTTAACCCAGTGGCCTCCAATGCAGCGTTGAATAAACGTATCCGATCGTTCTTTAACAAGAGTTGTGCAAGGTCTAACGTGGGATTAATAATATTAAGATCTTGCAAACTATCCTTATCTGATATCTTTAGTTGATTGATGCCATCTCCGAGTATTGGAACAGGCGCTTTACCATATTTACTATTTACATACATTGTCTTCCCATCATCACTAAACGTAAGACTATCAATAGAACTCATATTTATTTGCCATTGAGGAGAAAAACGCCATCCTTGCAATGTTTGAGCAGATGCAAAACAATTAAAGAAAATTGCTATTATAAATAATGATTTTTTCATAGTTTGATAAATTTTTGTTTGTGATTATTATTTACCACTACATAAATGCCAAGAGGTATATTTGATAAATTAATATACGTGAGTTCATTATCAGCTTGTTTTGACATCACACACCTGCCATCAACCGTATAAATTGAGACGTTTGTTTTTTTTGTTGTATTTACCTGAAGGACAGAGGTCTTCGGAGCATAAACGGCAAAAGGTTTTTCAGCAATCGATGATTGTGACACTTCTGTGCTTGTATCATAAAAGTACAAACTACTAATCTGTTTGAAACTTACATAATTCGGTATTGTTTCAGAAGAGTAGTCTTTCAGTGATATTTCCATCACACTGTCAGCAACATTAAATTTAATGCTTTTAATATGACTTACAGTAACAACATATTTTTTCTGATTGGCGAGTTCCAAAACTAATTGGTTTCCTGCCTTACTGATGACATGACATATCGATATTAAAAATACAAATAACAAAATTTTATTTTTCATAATACAACTGTTTAGATAACTAAAAATTTTACAAGATTAGAGATACAGTATATCCCATGGTATAATAGTGACTTGTCTGCAAATATATTATTTTTGTCACACAATTACAACAATAGTTTGCTTTATTTACATTATTTAAGTAAATAATAATAAAAATTACATGTGTGAGGATAAAAAAATAACTTCACCACGTAAAAAGATTAACAAGATTACTCGGTCTCATGGTCTCACGGTATCAAAAGTAAGCAAAGCATACATTTCATCAATAGCTTCGAGCTTTTTTTACAATAAAAACAATATTTCTTCAACAAAAAACGCTTAAGTATAAATATTTTATGTATATTTGCAATTGGAATATGGCGTTTTGTTATTGTTTAAGAAACAAAACTTCTCCAAAATTTAGAATCCAAGAACAATAAGTAAGATATTTACGGTATACGTGGAAGTTACTTCTTCAGTTTGGGCATTTGGCGATATCTCTACATTAATTTGTCATGAAACACCCTTTCTTTTTTTAAGAGTCAAACAATATAGAGCCGACGAGGAATGGCATATAAACACCCAAATGGACAAATGGACAATATTAAAAAAGAACATAAAATGAAAAAGAGATTGAATCGTAAATATTATAAAGATTCCCATCAAATGCTATTGGTAGGTATAATATTGCTAGTAATTGCTATACTTTGGGTTCTAGCAATGATGAGATATGATCAGTGGAGACTATTTTGTATTCCTGCTGTACTACCTATATATGGTGGACTATGGTTAATTTTTAATTCAAAAAATAGAACTTCGAGGAAGTAACTTTTCCAGTTCAAGTCACTGTGCGCTGTGGCCCATAATGAATTCAGATGACCGATTCATAATTCTAAAATTTAATATTAATATTTTTGTTTATTTGCAGAAAATGATGTACCTTTGTAAATGCAAATTACTTTCATTTTACAATTGCAAAGGGACGACTTAAATTTCACATCCAAAAGAATTTACAACATGTTCACCAACTTACTTTTTGTCGGAATTGACGGTATCAGACACTGACAAATTGGGCAATCGAGAACTTTGACCATGTGATTGAACATCGTGCCAAATATAATAAGAAACAAAAATAATAATAGTTAACATGAAAACTAAATCTATTTTTTCAATCATCATGATGATGCTTGCCACAACGATGGCAATAGGACAGACAGTACGTCAGGAACAATCATGGAACACCGGTTGGAAGTTCGCCCTTCAGGACAATGCTGATGCAAAGAACGTCAACTTTGACGACAAGGCTTGGCGCAATGTGACACTCCCCCACGACTGGAGCATAGAGGGCACTTTCTATGCTAAGGCTCCTATGGGCAACGAAGGCGGCTACCTGCCTGACGGCATCGGATGGTATCGCAAAACGCTCAACATGCAAAAGGCGTGGATGGGCAAGAGAGTGATGGTCTGCTTCGATGGCGTGTATATGGATTCAAAGGTCTTTGTGAACGGCACTCAGGCAGGAGGTCATTATTACGGCTATACTCCTTTCGTCATCGACATTACTGAGAATCTGAAACTTGGAAAGAACCTCATCGCTGTTCGTGTGGATAACAGTGCACAGAAGAACAGCCGTTGGTATTCTGGTTCGGGCATCTATCGCAAGGTGAAGCTCATCGTGTGCAACCAGACACATATCACGCCTTGGGGCGTTGCTGTTACCACACCAAAGGTGGGCAAAGAGAAAGCAACAGTTAGCGTTCAGACAGAGATAAAGAACGAGGGCACTACGTCAAAAACTATAACTGTAAAGGCATCCGTAGCATCGGCAGAAGCATCAGCAACAAGCTCTGATATTACTTTGGAAGCAGGGGAAACTCAGGTTGTTTCCCAGCAACTTACCATAAGCAATCCTAAACTATGGAGCACAGAGTCACCTAACCTCTACGAGGCAAAAGTGGAAATCGTTGAGAATGACAAGGTGATTGACCAGAAAGAAGAAACATTTGGGGTGCGCTCTATAGAATACGATGCCCAGAACGGTCTTCGCATCAATGGTGAAAAGACACTCATCTATGGCGGTTGTGCTCACCACGACAATGGAATGCTTGGTGCGGCAACCTTCACCAATGCAGAATACAGAAAGGTGAAGCTGATGAAGGACGCAGGTTTCAACCTCGTGCGCACAAGCCACAATCCGCCATCGGAGGACTTCCTTCGTGCTTGCGACAAACTTGGTCTTATGGTCATTGACGAAGCTTTTGACGGATGGGTTGATCAGAAGAACACGAACGACTATCACCTTCGTTTCAAGGAGGAGAGCAGCAACGATGTGGCAGCAATGGTGCTTCGCGACCGCAACCACCCAAGCATCATCAGTTGGAGCATCGGTAATGAAATCATAGAGCGTAAGCAGATCGGTGTGGTATCGACTGCTCAGCGACTGAAGAATGCCATACTGAAGCACGACAACACACGTCCTGTTACAGAAGCTCTCTGTGCGTGGGATCAAGACTGGGAGATATACGATCCTCATGCAGCAGTGCTCGACATCGTGGGCTTCAACTACATGATGCACAAGGCAGAAAGCGACCATCAGCGTCTTCCTGAACGGGTGATGTGGCAGACAGAGAGCTACCCTCGCGATGCTTTCAAAAACTGGGCAATGGTGAATGACCACTCATACATCATTGGTGACATTGTGTGGACAGCTATTGACTACCTTGGTGAGTCTGGCATCGGTCGCTTCTATTACGATGGCGAGACACCGGGTGAATCTTGGCAACGCCCTCAGTTCCCTTGGCATGGCGCATATTGTGGTGACATTGACATCCTTGGATGGAGAAAGCCGATCTCACACTACCGCGAAATGCTCTATCGTCCTGATCGCAATAAGCTCTACCTCGCAGTGAAGGAGCCAAACGGTTACTATGGAAACATCAAAGAGACAATGTGGTCGGTATGGCCAACATGGGAAAGCTGGAACTGGAAGGGACACGAAGGAAAGAACGTGGACGTGGATGTATATTCACGCTATCCAAAGGTACGTCTTTACCTCAACGACAAATTGATGGCAGAACGCTCTACCACTCGTACAGAAGAGTTCAAGGCTACAATCAGCATCCCTTACGAACAAGGCACATTGAAGGCTGTAGGCATTGACAATCAAGGTAATGTGGTAGAAACTCGCATCCTGAAAACAGCAGGCGAAGCCGTTGCCATACGTCTCACCTGCGACAATAGCAGCATGAATGCTGGAGGCGAGGATGTATGCTTCGTCACCGCAGAACTGGTTGACAAAGACGGAATCCGAGTACAGGATTCCGAACAGAAACTCCGCTTCGAGGTGAAGGGCAATGGCGTGCTTGCGGCAACAGGTTCTGCCGACTTGAAAGACGCCGTGTCGTACAAGAACAATATTCGCACCACCTACAAAGGCATGGCAATGGCTGTCGTTCGCTCATCAGAGAAAGCAGGCAAAGCAACCCTCATTGTAAGCGGAAAGGGCATTCGTCAGCAGATCAACATCCGCATAAAATCAAAGAAGAATTAGTAAGAGTATATCTGCAATAGTAAATCAAATATATGTCTTGTACTGAAATAGGTAGACACATTATAGTAACAATTAAATGTGTCTACCTATTTCAGTACAAGATAGTTGCAAGATTCATACATTTTCTGCAACTTCTATAGTTAGTTCTTATAAAGATTTAATGCGTTATGGAATAGGATTCAGCTACCAAAGACTATCATTTTTCTTTTTATAAATTCAGATTGTTCTTATTTGTCCTAAATTTCTTTAGGGTTATTTTCTTTTAATAGCATATCCCATATAGATAATTTGAGTGCTGCTGCTTTCAACCATTCGGAATTTTTCACCATATTCTTCATAGGTCAAATCCCCAATTGCTCTTTTGTGTAGATATCTAAGCATTTTCGGATAGGAGATTTTTGGCTTAATTCCACGGTGTTCTTTCCAATCCAATTGGTTTTCTTTTAATAAAAATCTTATCTCATCGGGTTTGATAAACATTTCCCAAACATGAAGATTAGGTGGCATTATAGCCCATCGTTTCCATTCCTGTAATATTTTGATAATAGCTATTTTGCAGATAAATGTACGATTGAAAGTGTCATAAATAAATATACCTCCGTTTTTCAAAACACGTGAAATCTCAGAAATCACTTTTGGTAAGTCACGAACATGTTCGAGCACATCGCAACAAAAGACGACATCGAAGGAATTATTCTGAAATGGCAGATTCTCTCCGGTTCCCATCTCATATTTTATATTCAGGTTGTTATCTTTTGCATGTTTTATTGCAATATTCAACGATTGCTCTGAAGGGTCAATTCCGGTTAATTTAAAACCCAATTTTGCTATCTCTTCACTTAATATTCCTCCTCCACAACCAACTTCCAATGCGGATTTTTCTTCTGGATTTATTTTAAGGTGTTCAAATATTTTGTTTGCATAATTTACACGGAAGGGATTATATAAAGTTCTTAACAGATTAAGTGAGAAGTCAGGTTGCCACCATCTCTCTCCTTCCACATTATAAATGTCGTTATCTATACGACTGTATATTTCTTCAGTTACTTTCTGCATTTCGGTATTTTTTCGAATGTAATTTATTTTGGGTGAATTTCCCGTCGCTTGCGACGAATCTCTGTTTTTGCATATAGAGAAAGAGAACAATTAATACCCCGTCCGCTTGCGGTATGGGTAGTTTATCAGTACGAGCAAGCGCCAAACGGGTTGACGGGAATGATACCTTTAATAAAAAATTGCCAATTATAAGAATCCAACCAGGAGTTATATGTTCTTTTTCGTAAAAATAAAAGTTGGGGAATAGGAATGAGTAGTGTTTTGCGATTGTGTGAATATCGGCCAAACCTATTTTCTCAGGTTCAATTTTTACCGAACGCAAAAAATTGTCACTTGTACAATGGATATCATGTTTCCTAATCTCTTCGGCAAGGGGATACCCGTTGTAAACGCGAATACCTGTAGACACAAAAACCAAATCCCATTTTGATGCAACTCTTCTTATTGTATTCAAGGTATCAAGCACAGATTCCTTGGTTTCTGCACGAGCGCCAAGCATAATGAACCAGGTTACAGGTACCTTATCCCTGCGAATAATTAAACCTTTTAATCCTTCCAAAGGCTGCAGGTTTTCAATACGTTTTATAAATTCAAGCATCTCCCTACCACTGATCCCTACTGAAGGACCTCCAATAACGATAGGGCCGGAGAATTCTTTTTTGCAATAATCAACGACATCATTTTTGACATTTTCCAACAAAAAATGTGTATTATAGCCTCCAGTATCATCAATGTTCCTTATACTGATACCAATCATATCAGGTGTAAAACTCTGAACTGCCTTCTGTATATCATTTTCGCAATTTAAAGAAAAACATAAATCCAGAAAACAGACATTGTGCTTTCCATTGACTTCCAGATTAGTCGCTATGCAACAGAGCCCTAAAGGTATAACAGACCATGGATGCTTGAATCTATTGGAGTTTATAAGCAATATTTTAGCCATAACAAGAGTTGAATGATGAAATAATTTTACACTATCTATTTATGATTTCTGATTAACTTCTTCAAAAATTGATTCTCCCCAGTTAACGCGAATGGCATATTCCATACAGTTTTTGAATATTTCATCGGTAAATTCCGGTGGATGCAAATTTTCGGTAACCAAGTCAGTATTCACCTTTTCGAAAATTCTGTTATCGGATAGATAAGAGCGGTAGGGCTCAACAAAACGATCGAACAATTCTTCAGCAGGATTGCGTAAAACATTGTCTGCTGATTTGCCATAAATAATCTCCACCCCTTTAATCTTCATAAATTGTTCATTATAGATAGAAATGACATCCATCTTTGCCGGAGAATTATTCGTTAAATGATAGATTCCGCCAGAAGTAGCATTATTAATTATTTTCATTGTAGCATTCACAAAATAATCAATGGGAATCAGGTTAAGAGATCCCTTTTTAGGCAAATAAATTCTAAGTGGTAAAAATAGATAACTTTCATCATCAATAAATATCCCTAACTTACCGGATTTCTTACCACCATGATTTATTATGTCATTCGTATAGATATCTTTGATATATTTTATTGACTGGATTGGAAAGTACAAAGCATTAAACCTGAGCGAACGACCTGTGCGCGAATCACCGTAAACAATAGAAGGACGAATTATTGTATATGGTATTTCATTCTTTTCGCAAAATGCGGAAATTATGTTCTCCGCCTGTGCTTTGGTTTCTTCATAAACATTCAGGAAATCGGTTGCTGAAGAAATTCTTTCTTTGCAAATCGTGACATTCGCTCCTGCAACATAGGCTGTACTTATATAATGGAAAAAATTCACATTGGCATTTGCTGCAAATTCAAGAATACCTTCCAAGCTGGAAACATTGGATTTGAAAATAATATCACGCTTTCGTTCTGCAAAACTTGTGTCTGAAGCACAATGGATAATCTGATCAGTGATTGCACACAGTTTTTTGTATTCAGCTTCAGGAATGCCCAGCATAGGCTTTAAAAAATCAATTACCGCTAACTCTAATTGACCTGCTAATTCTTCAATACCGAACCATCGTAAAAGTTTGGTGATTCTTTCCTGCAAAGTTTCTTCTTTTGTCGGACGGCCAAGTATAATGATTTTATAACCAGCGGTAAGCATAGAAGCCATGAGGTGGCTACCCAAAAAACCGGTTGCACCGGTCAAGGCTATTATTGGGTTTTTTTTATCGTACATAAAACAGCTTTTTTTGGACTATAGATATAATAAATTCTCTTTTCTACTGCAACCCTGATTAACAACATATCGAACCTGCCTGATTGTGCCGGTTTTTACGGAATATTCATCCATCAGGATACCAGCTTCATGTGTTGCCTGTTGAACACTTGATACTTCAGCCGGATCATTATGGTCGAAATAATAATCGTATTCCCAGACGCATCTTTTCCCATTGTCAATAGGCGTAATAAATCCAAGTTCGTTTTTTAAGTGATACTTTTCGGCTATACCTCTAAACCCGTCCTGTATTTCTGCAATCAGTGAATTGTCAATCGGGAGATACATTGCAAGCGCTACAGAAGGTTTTTCCCGGCAACAGCGTGTACTCTGTATTCTGAACGTATTCGACCAAACAAGATCGTTCATCTCCGGTCTAGAGTATAGTTTCTCAAAAAAAAGGCGTAAATCCGAGTCAATGTCCTGAGTCATTAGAGCAGGAGAAGGATCAACTGCCGTTTCAGCAAGTTCTGCGAATTGGCTGATTTTGAGGTAAGAAAAGGGTTCATCGTCTGAAAGTCCCTTCAGTAAGTTCAACCACTCCGCAGATTTAAGAGCAGACAATCCCTGAAAAATGGTTTTGAAAAGTTTCTGGTCTATGAAAGGAAACCCCATATCACTAACGGAACGTAAAGCATATTTATCTCCAATGAGAAGTACAAGATAGGGCATTCCCAATTTATTGATGAAAATGTCCTTTGCTTCAATGGCAAGTTTTTTGGTGGGGGCGATAAAAGATGACACATACTCGCTTCCCATAATTCCTATGGCAAGTCCAATATGCCGCGTCGAACAGATCTTAACAAAATCAAGTGCGCCATCAAGAGTTTGAAAAGGCACGAGAATCCCGCTTTCATCATCTGTAACGGGATGAAGTTTCATACTTACTGATACACAAATGGCAAAAGCTTCATGGGCTGAAATTGAATTTTGGAACGAGAAAAGATTAGGCGCAGTAATGTTATTCAGCCTGAAAAATGAACCGTCTTTTGCTATAAACTCTGCGTCTACAAAGTTGTCTGCAGAGATACCATATGTCGTTGAAAAGAGGGAAAGTAAACCGGTGGTCATAATATTCGAGCAAACGCACGATGCCGGTTCTGCTGTATGGACTCTGTAGCCCCGTTTTTTTGCTTCCTGTTGGAGATCAAAGGACGCAACTCCAGGTCCTACTTTCACAAACCAGTTCTTTTCGTCAAAATCAATAGTCTTCATACGGCTAAGATCCAGGATCGCTCCTTCACTGAATACTAATCCATGACTGGATGCGCCATTGCCACGTACAATATAGGGAATATTATTTTTATTCAATAATTTAATGATAGAAGAAATCTCTTCATTTGAATTTGGCATAACAACATATTCCGGCATTTTAAAAGTTACATGAGGACATAAGTCATGATGATAAGCTATTCTCACCGCTGCATCGTTAGTAGCCCAGTAATCGCCGACAATTCTTTTAATTTCAGTAAGAATCTTGTCATCTTCCGAATGGACTATTTCACCGCCATTTTTAAGATAAGCGCCTACATAATCTTTTAAAGCCTTCATTACTTTTGAGGGACGCATTTCATTCACATAGTAACACTGATAATCGCACTTACCACATAAATTACAACTGTCTGCAATTTCTACACATTTTTCAGTGACAGGGATTGTATTTTCTGCAATTGCTGCATAAAGATCCATTCTGCCTACGGGATAAAAACTGGCATAATGTTTCTCCAATCCTGAAGCACAAACACCACTACCAAGAAAATCAATTTTACACATCGCATAATGACGGCAGTTTTTGGCAGTTTTTAAATTTTCATTCATAATTTACTTTTTGTCATTTTTCATATCTTTCTGATCTTTTTCGACTTTGTCTTTTACCTCATCAACCAAGTCATTTATATCGTCTTTTACTTTTTCAAACCGGTCAGTGATCGTGTTTGTATATAATAATCTAAAAGTGGACCCTTTGATAATTAAAAAATGAACCCCTGAATTATCACCGCTAAGATATAAAAAAAGTTGTTTCTTGTCTTTTTTTTGCTATTTTTTTATTAAAAATTCTTATTTGTTGTCATTTTTTTTGCTAATTTTTTATTAAAAATTCTTGTTTCTTTAAGTCTGTATGATATTCCGTTCATATTGATCAAGTGTGCTTTATTAGTTTAATCGGTCTCATGGGCTCAATTAGTAATAGACTATACTCTTTATATCACAAAATTTTGAATGACAACGAATTGTTGATGTCGTCAAAAAAACTTTTCAATCAATGTGGAAATAAGTGGATCAAAGCTTTTGATGCGTATACCATCCCTATTCTGATGGTAGAAATCTGTAAAACCAGTCTGTTAGAGGAGAAGGACAACTAAGCAGACCACTGTTGTGCTACAAATTCAAGAAAGAAAAGCGTACACGTTCCTTCGAATAGTATTTCTCGTTGTAGACGGAAAGACTCCGTCCACTAACACTATTTTCCACCTTCACTTCAACAGGTATAATCTCTGAGCTCCATTGCTGGATGAATTCTATCTCGGCCTTGCTGTCTGGTGACCAGTAATGGGGTATATCATTATTCATTAACGGTATCAATGATTGCAGCACAACGTTCTCGGCCATGCTCCCTTTGAACTTCGTGTAGTTGGCATTGGCATCTAAGACAACCGTTACCGGAAGAGGGGCCAACCGCCTGAGAAGTCCGCAGTCACAGGCATACACCTTGAATGCACTTGGATTTTCGTATGCGGAAATGGGTGTGTCCGGCTTAAGAAGCATTTAAATTTGGATTTAATACCTTATAAATAAAGCTTTTATTACGAAACTATTTGGCAATGCGACATTAATTGTATTTTTTGTCGCAGAATATGCGACGTTATTCGAACAGGAATGCCGCAAAACATAAAATGGTTTAATAGTGACATGACCATATCGACTGTTCTCAGATCGGCTATCGCACATCTTTGGTTTGTATTTATCTACTCCTTTGAGGATTTATAAATAAATACTGTTCATACATTATCGCGAGAAAATAATAGGTACAATCGGTCTCTTGGTCTCACGGTCTCAATGTGTATAATACCCAAAATTGTGAATGGAATATTATTGATGCTGATGAAATATTAATTATTTTTATTCCCAAACTTTTGCAGATGAGCCCCCAAAGTTCTACTAGACGACACATTCAGAACGGACATAAAAAAACCAACTGATTTCAGTGGGTTAAACATAATCAAGCGGAGAGAGAGGGATAAAGACATCTGTACAATATCATTAAACATTGCTATCAATTCATATCAAAATATATTGAAAACCAATGACTTAACAATATGATTTGAAAAGTTATTTAATGGTTGATAACGAAAGTTCCAATCTTCCGTGATTTTTTGTGGGTCAAGTGGTGGGTCAAAAGCAATAAATCTCTACTCTACCTGCAAGAAACGGTGAAACCAATCTGTCAATGGCGATGGACAACTAAGCAATCCTTCGTTGTGTTGCAGATTGAGGAATGAAAAGCGAATACGTTCTTTCGGTTGGTATTTTTCTGTATATACAGTCAAGCTTCTCCCACTGATACTGTTCTCGGCCTTCACCTCTATTGGGATAATATTCTCTCCCCATTGGATTACAAACTCGATTTCCGCACGGCTGTCTGGTGACCAGTAGTGAGGTCCGTCGTCTTTCATCAATGGCATCAAAGACTGCAAAACGGCATTCTCCGCCATGCTACCCTTGAACTCCGTGTAATTGGCATTCGCATTCAGAATGACGGTTGCAGGAAGTCGCGCGAGTCGGCGAAGCAGTCCACAATCACAGGCATAGACCTTGAAGGCGGCAGGATCCTCGTATGCCGAAACAGGAAGTCCAGGCTTGGTGATATTAAATACTCTGTAAATCATGCCTGCATCTTCCAGCCAAAGCAATGCGTCCTCGTAATCCTTTGACCGTGCCCCAGGTTTCACTACTTTATAGACAAACTTGCGATTTTCCTTGGCCAGCTGTGAGGGAAGCGAGTGCCAGATGGCATGAATACGTGGTATGTCTCTCGGTGTGGCATACTTGGCGAAATCAAGCTCATAAAGGTCGAGAATGTCCTGCTGGACCTGCTCCACAGCTTCCATACCCTTGTTATCGAGCAAGCTGATGACTGCCTCGGGCATGCCGCCACATACAAGATACCGTCGATACTCCGTCTTCAACTTGTTGAAGACTATCTCGGGAAGATGATTGGCCTCACGCAACTCTTCCACATAGAGGAATGTCCTTTCATCAGCGGCACGCAGAAACTCACGGAACGTGATGGGGTACATGCGTCTGATGCTCACCTTGCCCACAGGCACGGTCATGCTGCGTTTCTTGACGGCCACGCCTAGCAGACTGCCAGCGGCTATAACGTGATACTCTGGGGCATCCTCGTAAAAGTACTTCAAACTGTTTAAGGCTTCCTCGCACTCCTGGATTTCATCGAAGATGATAAGCGTCTTTCCGGCTACGATAGGAACCTCCGTATAGAGCGAGAGCTCTTTGAGAATCCTTTCTGGATTTTTGGAAGTCTGAAAGACAGACTTCAACTCGGGCTGACGATCAAAATCAAACTTGGCGCAATAGTCAAAAGCCTCCCTGCCGAAAGCTTCCATTGCCCACGTCTTGCCAATCTGCCTTGCTCCTTTCAGCAAGATAGGCTTTCTTCCAGCCTCGTCTTTCCACTTCCTGAAGGAGTCTATAATGTCTCTTTTTATCTCCATATTACATTTTTAAGTGCAGAAAAGTGTAGTGAAATCACATTTTTCCGCAGTTATTTGTGCAAAAATAGCGATTATTCATGAAGCAAGCAAGTTTTCTGGGAGAAATATTTCGATGTCAACATACTTCCTATTCTTTACTTCTTGTCAAACAAGCGTATTATAGTCAAGACCAAGACTGGACGAGATGGCAGTATGGTATTCAGGAGTCTGAGGAGTTCCATAAAAAATGAGTTGAAGCTATGCCAATCTTGAGCATAGACTCATTCATTTTTGATATTCTAATCATTCTTCCTCATTAAGTTCAGTAATCAAATGGTCAAAGTCAACTTCCAACTCTAGTTGTTCCACCAATTCTTTCAGAGCTGGATGTTCCTTAATGAGTCTTTCTAATATTGTATTAGAAAGACTGATACTCACATATTTTAGGATGATGCGAAAAGCCCTCTCATTATGTTTGTCATCAGATAAGTTCATTTGCAGCAATTGATGCCATTCTGGAGAACTTAACATGGCAATTTTCGTATCATCACACCATATTGAAAAACTTGATATAGCTGGTTCAATATTCATCTGCCTGACATAGTAGAATGCCTGATTCAATATACGTATGCGTAAGGGAGAAATATCAGGAACACGTCCTCTTTCACTTGGTCTCATGTCAAGATCTGTTTTCCAATAGTTGAGAATTGCATCGATGGCTATTTCATACAATAGAGCACACGTTTCATCAGCCGCTAAGGTTCTTTTAAGACTATGATAAATGTAGAGACAGTCCAGAGGTTTTATTTACCTTTTTGCCGCTCGCAATATTCTTTTAAGACCGTTTTGATTGGTCTGTTTCTTTTTCTAAATACTTTCATCTGAATTTTTTTTTGCAAAGGTAGAGCACCCCTGTGCAAAATAAGGGCACAACTTTATTATTTTTGTAGGACAAGACTTTTTAAGATTACTCTCAGCGGTAGTACAAAGTTATGGATGAGTTTCTAGAAGTTCAGAAACGTCTGACACTAGAAGGTAATATTGTAATCAGTGTCGTACTCTTCGGTCATTCAGGTGATCAAGAAATAACAGAGAATGGGACGGTCAGTAATGATAAATATTTATTTACGGGACAGCTATATTATTAAAGGTATTCACCAATTTCAGTACAAGACACATTATCGCAAGAAAGTAATAAATACAATCATACGGCCTCATGGTCTCACGGTCACAATGTGTATAATACCCAAAATTGTGAATGGTATATTATTGATGCTGATGAAATATTAATTATCTTTATTCCCCAAACTTTTGCAGATGAGCTCCCAAAGTTCTACTAGACGACACTTTCAGAACGGACATAAAAAACCCACTGATTTCAGTGGGTTAAATATAATCAAGCGGAGAAAGAGGGATCTAAAAGCAATCAGAAGTGATTATGGCTTGAAGATAAGAGGTAGGTAGAGGTAGAGGTATTCGTTGATGTGACCATAGAAATGCTGGCCTTCATCGCGCATGGCAAAACGCAGGTTCGCATCCTTGCCGGAATAGCGGAAGAGAGGTGCGTACTTATCAAGGGCTTCGATGAGCAACTTCATCGGATTGCCCGCGATGTCTTTCGTGCCTGTATAGCCATACACCTCGAAATCTTTAGCGAACGGAGAAGATGCTATCATGCCGTTAATCCATTCTGCGGCAGCCTTGGCATTCTGTCTCTTGCCTTCTGCGTCAAACAGCCAGATGTCGCCGCTGAGTGGTATGAAGGTCTTTACGGTGTTAATGCCGTAAGCCAACTGATACCATGTGGTGAGGGCTCCCAAGGAGAATCCACCGAAGTAACGATGACTGCGTGAACGTGTCACTGCTACGCTGTCTTTTCCTTGGAGATGGGTGTTATAGACATTCTCAACGGCAGGGACGAGATCATTTTGGAATTCCGTATGGAAATTACGTGTCATGGCCGTTGCATCTAAGGCATGAGGAGCATTCTTTATCTCGTTGTAGAAAGTTGGGCATACAACAATGATTGGTCGCATCTTACCTTCTTCGATAAGGTGGTCGAGGACATTGCGAAGGGCGAACCAGTTGTTTGGTGGGGTGAGGAACGATGTAATGTTGTCGCCGCCGCCATGCATGAGGTAAAGCACATCGTACTTTGTTTTTTTGTCCTTTGCCTTATATCCGTATGGCACATATACCTGAGCACGCTTCTCCACCGTTTGGCCCTGTACGTGGGCTGTGTAGGTGAAAGTTTCGATAACACCTTGCTTTGATTCAGGCTTGCTAATCTCGTTGGTTGCAACTTGTGGTATTGAAGGAACCACGAACCCTTGTGCATTGCCGGCTAACGTCATTACGAGAGCAATGGTAAGTGTAAAAATGTTCTTTTTCATTATAGGTAAATAAATTATTTGTATTTAAACGGTTTATAAGATGTAAGGTGTGGGATGTATCGTGGCACATTCCAAAGATGAGTACAAAGATAATACTTTTTTTTTAAAAAAAACTATAATTTTAAAATAAAAAAAGCCCGCTGAAATCAGCGGACCAAACTTAAAACATGCGGAGAGAGAGGGATTCGAACCCCCGGTACCTTGCAGTACGGCAGTTTTCAAGACTGCTGTAATCGACCACTCTACCACCTCTCCTTTTGTCAGATAACGTGCTTTGTGTTCTAAAGCGAGTGCAAAGGTACACAAAAGTTTTAATTCTGCAAACTTTTAAGCGATTTTTTTAGAAAAACACGCATTTTTAGGCTTTCAGCACGCTATCTGCCACTATATTTCACTTATCGATTGCTCATCGTGACCTCACGAATACCCGTAGAAATGGCATCGCTGCCATAATAAGCTGTCGTGATGAATATAAATAATGCAGTACATGCCCTCATTAAGTACATAATTCACCACCTGCTCTACTCTGTTCATCCATGCTACGTTGATCACTGTATCATTATCAAGATGCGGCCACAGCGGATTTAATTGTGTTCGAATCGTCAGTGACCATATTATCGCTACTCGTACAACTGATGTTTAAAGATGACCAAAGTATAAATACGGACAATCTAAAATAATATGGGGAATTCATCATGGTAAGATATTAAAATTTTAAATCATATATAGGATTCGTTACATAGGCGAATAGTCTTTAGCCAGTCCTCCCTCACCAGTTTCTTTATATAAAGACGGGATGGCATGACCTGTCTCTTTCATCACGTCAACGACTCTGTCGAATGACACGCGATGCATGCCATCTGTAAAAGAGGAATATAGATTAATATCCAGAGCACGGGCTGCGGCATAAGCATTACGCTCAATACAGGGAATCTGAACTAGACCACATACGGGGTCACAGGTCATTCCGAGATGATGTTCGAGTCCCATCTCTGCCGAATATTCTATCTGCGAGGGACTGCCTCCAAACAACTGGTTGGCTGCAGCAGCAGCCATAGCACACGCTACGCCCACCTCACCCTGACAGCCGACATCGGCGCCGGATATGGATGCATTCTCCTTCACAATATTTCCTACGAGTCCTGCTGTTGCCAATGCCCTCAAAATACGAGTATCACTGAAAGCGCGAGTCTGCTGAAGATGGTAGAGCACGGCAGGAACTACACCGCACGATCCGCAGGTAGGTGCTGTAACAATGACTTCTCCGGATGCGTTCTCTTCGCTGACTGCCAGAGCATAGGCGAAGACAAGTCCGCGCGACTGTAATGACGGCTTATAACCACTGGCTTTAATAAAATAGGTGGCAGCCTTCCGCTGAAGGTTGAGTGGACCGGGCAACACGCCCTCGTGTTCCAAACCTGAGCAGATAGATGCCTTCATGGCTTTCCAAACCTCTCCGAGATAGTCCCAGACTTCGGGACCTTCATACATCTCTACATGCTCCCAATAACTCCGGCCATTACTTTCACACCATTTCAGAATATCTGTCATGTGGGTCATTGGATAGATTTCGGGAGTAATGGTACCGCAGCCCGCCACTTTATCATCTATCAGAGCACCTCCGCCAACACTGAATACAGTCCAACTGTCCATTTCTCCACCTTCACCATCAAACGAACAAAATGTCATCCCATTGGGATGGAACGGCAAGAACGTTTCCGGTTTCCAGAGAATATCGACAGGAGCAACAGGCCGAAGGATATCCAAAATCGCTTTATCTGTCATGTGACCCTTGCCTGTAGCTGCCAGACTGCCGTAAAGGGTCACCTTAAAGGAGGAAGCTTCGGGGTTCTTTTCCAAAAACATCTCTGCTGCAAAACGTGGGCCCATGGTATGGCTGCTCGAGGGGCCATGACCGATGCGATATATTTCTTTAATTGATTTCATTGCCAAATTAAATTTTCTTGCAAAGATAATGCAAAAAAACGTTTCTTGTTCAATTATAAAGCGTTTCTAAATAAATAACTATACGATATTTATAATATGTAGTTAAAATCCGGATATCACTATAATATAAACGAAAATTATTACTCATTCTTTTCTATCTGTAACTTGATCTCCGCCGCTGCACTGGGTTGTGGCATCTTACTCGGAACAAGGTTACCTTGCTTGTTCACCAATCGATAAGTGGGGAATCCATTGACTTCAAGATACCGCTCAACGGCCGCCTCCTGTTCAAATGGCAGATTGTAATGAATACTATTTTCCGTATTAAGATGATATTTCACAATGAGATTCTTCCAAGCCTCATCAGATGATTTATTGCATAAATAAAGATAAACAACATCCTTGTCTTTCAGCATCTCTTTTAAGGCAGGCACGTACTCCATCTGTTCCCGGCAAGGACTACACCATGTTCCCCATACGTCCACATAGATGAACTTGCCACGATAAGGCGAAATAATCTTTTCAAATATATCTTTGCCATCCGTAAGGTTTTTCAGAGGAGTCTCATCAAGGGTCACTTTCTTTAGTTCGTCCTTACGATTTGCATAATCAATATATTTCTGGTTTTCACGTTCTATCATATTCCGGAGATAAAGAGACTTCACCTCCTTGCGCAGCCTCTGCATCGCATAAGGATAGAGAGCCTTACCACTTTTTTGCAGTTCATCGTATGTCCACCGTGTTTTCAAAAGTTCACGAAGCAAAGGTGTTACTTTTATCGAGTCATAAATATCAAACATCACATCAACACCCACCTGTTGAAAACGCTGTTGCATTGTTGGGAGATATCGGTTATAAATTGCCAAGACTCTCTCTAATTCTTTTTCATGACCAACAACTAAAGCCTCTTCTTCTTTGTCACTTTTCGCGTTTAATGCCTGATGGGAAATCTCGCGAATTGTAAGAAGATCTTTCATCTCGTTGTCCGTGAGATTGATCAGTCCCTCATTGACAGCCATGACCATCGTATCGTACATCGTCTTGTTCTTCATTTTCGGACTGATTTTATTCAGAAAGGTAGTATAATCGCAAAATATATCGCTTTGACGAGATTCATAAATACCCGCTGGTACCATTGGATTCAAGGCACCGGAAGCCTCAATGAAAGGCACTGCATACTTGATCATATCAGTTTCAGGAGCACGATATTCTTTTTGCATTAAATTAAAAACAAAATCCAGAAAGGCAAATTCATGATGGTAGGCTTTCCATCGAGCAGACAAATAAGGATGGCCGGCAAGGATGGAATCCATCTGCTGCTGATAACGAGCCATCAGGCTTTCGCCTTCTTCTTTCAGTGCTTTCACGCTGTAATCATCTCTATTCTTCTTTTTAAAATCCAACCTATCAGGAGCATAGGCAAATGTCTCATTTGTCAGACGGGCATTGGCCCCCATAGCATAAATACGGTTTTCTATATCATCAATATACAAGAAGGTAGTATCACCCGGCTGAAGGAATACACCAATCCAACCTTTCTTTATTCCCTTCGCATCATCTAGTATGAATCTCATATCCTGAATACAGACCAAAGGGACTCGTAGTTGGAAAGAACCCGTTGAATCTGATACCATATCGTATGACATTTTCCCATGAAGGATACCGTCTATATATGCATTACACTTTGATCCGGCCTTTCCACTACGATTCTGCACAATCAGTGTGGCAGTATCTTCCTTCTCATTCAAACGTTCCTCAAAAAGAGTTTCATCCTTCAAGGGATAGTCGGGCATAAATTGAGAAGTGACTTCCGAGCACGCATGTTTTTTCCCATTGATGGTGACCGTCCCCTTCTTCCGCTTCACTTCCAGCAGATCGTTACTACATCTCAGTTTGCAAGAGTTTCCTTTTACATCCGTATATTCCCATTTTTTACAGTCATACACAGCATAGTTCTCAAACAGTCCTATTAGCCACTCTCCCGTCTGATCATCCCTCAAATACTGATGAATGGAGTTTTTTACTTGTGCAAAGCCACTTGCAGAGCAAATAAAGATAAGCACAAACATTGAAATAATTGATAGGAAATTCTTTTTCATACTACTTCTTTTAAAGTTATTATTTGTAAGGTTATAAATATTCTTCAGATTAACTCCAGCAGTCATTTAGTTAGACTTTTTACTTATATCATCAATAGGTTAGAATTATCGCCTTTTGATATGAAGTCGCAAAGTTATACTTTTTTGTTGAATTTAATGAAACGAATCAAAAAAAACTATTTTTTTAACAGAACAAACCTGCGAGATCAATAAATGTTGAGTTTCGCAAACTATTTGAGTCGCTCACATTACCTCTAGTGATTATCAGCAATATTCCAGTTTCATTAATAGGAACATTCCTAATTCCCCGTATCACAGGAGTGGAATTTGGAAGTGGGGGGTTCGCCTCTACCATATTGCTCTGCGGAGTTTCACAAGATTGTATCGGTATTCCTCACAACTTTGTCCACAGTTATGGGATTACTTCCTTTTCTTATACATGCTGATCATCAACAGTTCTGGTTCTCTTTTGCGATCGGGTCTCTTGGAGGTTTGCTATTTTCCATCATAGCATTAGTCTTTATCATGCCTATATTTATGAAACTAACAAAATAAATAACAAAAATTCCACGTCTGAAACAATATCTCAGTTTATTTTTTATAGCTTTGTTTTCGTCGTTCGTTATTACAAAATTTAGTCAGTAGATTGTTCTAATTGATAGATTAAACTTTCAATGTCACGCGGATCAGCAGGCATATCGAGGAGGTAACCATTACGGTCGATGAGTTTGTAGGTGGGATAAGATCCTACATTAAAGAACTGTTCTACAAGTTGCTGTTGTTCGTCTGGCAAATTATGGTGTACAACATTAGGGCCCATTACTTGATATTGCTCGATGATACGTTTACATTGTTCTTGTGGGCTATGGTTAGCCAGATAGAGGTATACTACATTGTAAGATGCTAATTTCGCATATTCTTCTTGAGAGTGAGAGAGGGCTTCCTTGCATGGTGCACACCATGTTCCCCATATATCTATCAAGATGAATCTTCCCTTATAGGGATCAATGAGTTTAGCCAGAATCTTTTCTCCATCGCTAATCACCGGTTGCTCTGCAGTTAATTCACCAATTGCACGACTCTTGTGACTTTTTACCAAAGCAATTTGTTCGTTATTAGCACGGTTGACTTGATCTAATACAAAAGGATGTGTTACAAATGCCTTTAAACTGTCAACTACCGATTGAGGTAATATCATAGGGTCTTTAGTTATATGATTATAAGCAAATTGAGAAATGATCATATCCTTTATAAAGTTATCACCTCCCAGTGAGTCAATTACATGTAGTGTGTTTTTCAGGTCGCGCAGTAAATAGAGGGAACGGTATAGGTCTTGTGCTTTTCTTCCTTCAAAAATGGCCTTATACTTTGCGATTAATTTGGCATTTTCTGCTTCTAATTTCTTAGTTACTCGTTCTTTTCCTTCCTGTGAAGACTCTCCCCTACATGCTTCTACGATGATGTTCTGTACTTTGTTGTAAGCTTCTATCGTTTCATGATCCTTTCCGTCTGTGATTTCATCAAGATGCTCCGTGATATTGAATTCTAAGGATGTATTATTTTTTGGAGTAAGATCGTCGAAGAAGTCGCTAATGTAATAGCTGAAGTCATTAGATAGAGAGTAAGGCTTCTCTATCTTCTTCCAAAAATGTTCGTAGGCATATTGACGTGCTTGATCTGGAAATTCGAAATGAGGCGAAAAATTTCTCGACAAACTATAGTTGCGTGCTTGTTTCCATAAGGAAATAGTTTTGCAGAATTTATTGAAACGAGTAGATAACAGATGCTCTTGGCAGAGGCTGTCGATATGCTGGAATCGCATGTTCAGGTGCTGATCAACTTGTGTTATGTATTGGTCGAAATCACATTTCTCAAGCATTATGACTGGCCTCCAGTTATCCGAATATTTACAAAGTTCATTCTGTAGCCTTGCATCTTCACCCATGAAGAGCTGACACCCCTGTATATAATCATCAAGAAGGAAATATGTTTTACCTGGTTCAAATAGGGTCGGGATGCACAAGTTTTCGCCTTGGATGTAGAACTCAGAACTGTTGATGAGGGGAAATTTAATGCAGAAACGACCCAATGAGTCGAGGTTACATTTGATCATGATTGGTTGATCGATGAAGAAGTCATTGGTAACCAATTCGATTTCATTCTTTTTATTCAAATCTTTGGGCATGTCTTTGAGCCATCCCATAAGTGTGACACTGTCAGTCTTGAAGTCAGTATCTATAAAACTTGATCGTATGTCCTTTCTTGGATAGTCGGGTAAGAATTGACTGGTAATCTTAGCATAAGCACCTTTGTTCTTTTCGATTTGAATGGTGCGATGACCTTTCTTTTCTTTGCCTACGATCACCTGCATATCCTTTTTCCCATTAGTGAGAAAGAGAATGGTCTTGTCTTTGTTGGCCAAAGGAGCCTGTTTATAGTTCCAGAATTGACAGTCATAGATGACACAGTCTTTCAAGAAAGCGATATCCCAATTACCTGTCTTCTCGTTCCTCCAATAGGTCTGGATAATCTCTTTATCAGATTGTTTTGTACTCGTTTCTGCCCACGAGGTTAGAGAGAAGAAGAAAATAAGAAATAGTACAATTTTTTTTTCATTTTCATTTAAGGTTATTACTTTATTAGTTCATGCAAAAATAGTTACTAATTTTTATATTCCAAAGTAAAATAGTAAAAAAAGAGGAGAATTTTGAATTTTTATTATATCTGTGCATTCAACAACTATAAAAATTATGAAAACGAAGCTAATACTACTTATTTTTCTACTTGTAGGATTATTTTGCTCTTGTAATGAGAGCAAAGAACGGGTCATGCGATAAAGTCCGTGGATAGAGCGTAGCGATTATTCATGGACTTTTGCTCATGAGCCCGATTATGCTTTCTATGAATGTCCGCGTTTGATCCGCTAAGAGAATAAACTATAAATTAAGTTTACAAGCACATTATCTGTATCATCTAAATACAGTAAAGATCCATTCCCTACAATAAAAAACATGTATCTTAATCGCACATCGCACATTTTTAGAAAAAAAGCCTATAAATAAAGGATTTGAATGATGTGCGATTATATGTGCGATTGTGCGATTACATATACTAAATTGACCGTTTTTAGATGATTTATGAAAGAGTAACTGAAATAAAAGGAATTGTTGGTTGTTATTTATAAGCACGATGATAGCATACATATATATTTACATTTAGATAAATATAGATTATAAAAACAGTCTGATTTATACAACAAATCGGATTGATTTATATTATAAATCAATCCGATTTGTTGTGCCTTTCGACCCGAAAAGTTGATTAGAAGGAATGCTTTGGGATGTGCGATTTGATTTAAAACCACACATTAATCGCACATGAGATAAAGAACTGACAATCAGTTGATTTAATAGCAAAGTGTGTTGTTATATGAAAAATCGTACTTTCTGGGGAGAGATGCGAGGGAAAAATGACGTTTCAACTCTAAAATAGAAAAGGATTTTTCATTTTTCTTTTGTTTTTCGCTCAACTTACAGTAACTTTGCAACATGATTTATCCGAATAACTTTGAGAACAAGATAGCATTCGATGAGGTTCGCACTCTTATGAAAGAACGATGCCTTAGTTCTTTAGGCCGTGAAATGGCTGATGAGATAGCCGTGTCGACTGATGCGAATATCATTAATGAATGGATGGAACAGATACGTGAGTTCCGTCATTTACAGGAAGAGGCTGACGATTTCCCTCTGCAGTATTTCTTCGATGTGAGGGACTCTATCTGCCGAATAAGACTGGAGGGTACCCATCTGGAGGAAAACGAACTATTCGACCTTCGCCGTTCGTTGGAAACAATCAACAATATTGTGAAGTTTCTGAATCGTACGGAGGAGGACACGGAGGATGATGAGGAGCGTATTTATCCCTACCCTGCCCTACACAGACTGACAACGGATGTGATGACATTCCCCGACTTGATCAGACGCATTGATGATATTCTGGATAAGTTCGGCCATATCAAGGACAATGCTTCATCGGAGCTGATGAATATTAGAAATGAACTGAGGAAGACAGAAGGAAGCATATCACGCACATTATACAGTATACTGCGCTCTGCACAAAAAGACGGACTGGTGGAAAAGGACGTCACACCGACCATGCGCGACGGGCGACTGGTGATACCTGTGGCTCCCGGACTGAAAAGGAGGATAAAAGGTATTGTGCACGACGAATCGGCCACTGGTAAAACGGTGTTCATTGAACCGACAGAGGTGGTGGAGGCGAACAACCGTATTAGGGAACTGGAGGCTGAAGAACGCAGAGAAATAATAAGAATTCTCACAGAATTCTCGAAACTGGTGCGACCGCACGTTAAAGAGATTCTAGAATCATATCGGTTTCTGGCTGCCATTGATATCATCAGAGCAAAGGCTGAATTAGCTAAATATATGAAAGCTTTCGAGCCGAACGTGAGCAAAGAACCTCATATCGACTGGATTGACGCTGTACACCCCATATTACGTCTTTCACTCGAGAAACAAGGCAAAAAAGTTGTACCGCTCGACATCATTCTTACATCCGAGAAACGCATTCTGATCATATCCGGACCTAACGCCGGCGGTAAATCGGTATGCCTTAAAACTGTTGGTCTGCTACAATATATGCTACAATGCGGTCTGTCCATCCCTGTCAACGAACATACACAGACTGGAGTATTCAAAAACATCATGATTGACATAGGGGACGAGCAGAGTATTGAGAATGATCTCAGTACTTACTCAAGCCATCTGATGAACATGAAAAATATGATGAAACAGGCAAATGACAGCACTCTTCTACTCATCGATGAGTTTGGTACCGGCACAGAACCGCAGATAGGCGGAGCTATCGCTGAAGCCGTGCTGCGTCAGTTCTGCAACAAGCATGCCTATGGGGTGATCACCACCCACTATCAGAATCTCAAACATTTTGCCGACGCACATGAAGGTGTCGTCAACGGTGCCATGCTTTACGACCGAAATGAGATGAAGGCTCTCTTCCAACTTCAGATTGGCAATCCCGGAAGTTCGTTTGCCATAGAGATTGCGCGCAAAACAGGTATACCTGAGGAGGTGATTAACGAGGCATCCGAGATGGTGGGTAATGACTATATACAAAGCGACAAATATCTGCAGGATATCGTCAGGGACAAACGCTACTGGGAAAACAAAAGACAGAACATCCACCAGCGTGAGAAAGTGATGGAACAGACCATCGCAAAATATGAAAACGAAGTGGAAGAGATGGAACGAAGCCGTAAGGAGATTCTCAAAAAAGCAAAAGAAGAGGCAAAAGAAATTCTGAAACAGAGCAACGCGAAGATAGAAAATGTGATCAGAGAGATTCGTGAATCGCAAGCTGAAAAAGAAGACACGAAACGTATCCGTGAGGAACTGGATACATTCAAAATCGAGGTGGAAGAGATAGATACAAAAGAGAGTGATGAGAAGATTGCACAAAAGATAAAACAGATACATGAACGTAAGGAGAGGCATCTTAAACGCCAAAAGGAGAAAGGAGAAAAGAAACTCTCCACGAATGTACCGATACCCTCTACAAAAAGTGATCATAAGGTGGAACTGAAAGCCGGTGACACCGTCAGAATAAAAGGCCAGTCGATCGTTGGTACCATTGACAGCATAGACGGAAAGATTGCTATTGTAATCTTTGGGGAAATGCGAACAAAGTTGCGTAAGGAAAGACTTGAACATGCCTCAAAGCCTATCGTAGAGGAGACACGGGTATACACATCCCTTACACGACAGACGCGCGAGGCAATCAACGAAAAGAAATTAAACTTCAAACAGGATATTGACGTGCGCGGCATGCGTGGTGACGAAGCGATCAACGCCGTGACTTACTTTATCGATGATGCCATACTCGTGGGAATGGCACGTGTAAGGATACTTCACGGAACAGGAAGTGGCATATTAAGGCAACTTATACGCCAGTATCTCAGCACGATTCCCGGAGTAAAAGACTTCAGAGACGAACAGGTACAATTTGGCGGATCAGGAATAACGATTGTGAATATGGAATAAAAAAGGTTGTCTTTCGACAACCTTTTTTTGAGCCTCTTGTCGGATTCGAACCAACGACCCCGAGATTACAAATCACGTGCTCTGGCCAACTGAGCTAAAGAGGCGGGTGGGTAAGCTACTTGCAACGCGCCGCTACAACCAACTACCTTTGCTGCGATCAAGCCCTGGAGGATTCGAAGGGAGCTGACCGTGCAAGACTTACCCATTTTGCGGCTGCAAAGGTAGTCATTTTTTGCAATTATACAAGCTTTTGTCTCAAAAAAAATAAAAAAAACATTGTTTACCCTTTATTTATATAATAAAATGAGTACTTTTGTGCGTTCTTAAAGGAATGAATAATATATATGGATCCAATAGAATTTAAACAGCTAAAAGCATTCGCACGTCAGGAAGGCACATACGTCGGCTTGATATGGGTAGTCAGTTTCGCCTGCTTCATCGGCGAGTTCAGCAGTCCCCTACTAGGTTTAACAGCTATGATTCTGGCTGTCATCTCTCCTTTTTTTCTGGCAATGCGCCTAAAAAAATTTCGTAACAATGCCCGCAACGGTATCATCTCATTCCGCCGGGCACTTGCATTCTGCATGTTGTCATTCTTTTATGCCTCGCTACTATTTGCCATAGCTCAATACATATACTTTAGATATATGGACAACGGATTCCTTGTAAGCCAATACGCTACAATGTTCTCTACCCCAGAGGCAAAAAGCATGATGAACGCGATGGCTGCAGGCAATCAAATTAAGGATGGTATCAACCTTTTGAGCTCGTTAAGGCCAATAGAGATTGTTTTTGAATTTCTTTCGATGAACATAAGCATCGGCATCATTATCAGTGTACCAATAGCTGCCATCATGAAATCAACAACAGCAATCAATAGTATAAACAAACAAGAATAGATATGAATATTTCAGTTGTAGTACCCTTATACAATGAAGAGGAGTCAATACCAGAACTGTATGCGTGGATAGACCGCGTCATGAAAGAGAATAAATATACTTATGAAGTGATATTCATCAACGACGGTTCTACAGACAAATCTTGGAAGATAATCGATAAATTACATCATGAATCAGCCAACGTAAAAGGTATTAAATTTCGTCGCAACTATGGAAAGAGCCCTGCTCTGTTCTGTGGATTCAAAGAGGCACAGGGTGACGTGGTCATCACGATGGATGCCGACCTGCAGGACTCACCCGACGAAATTCCGAAGTTGTATAAGATGATTACTGTCGACGACTATGACCTCGTATCAGGATATAAGCAAAAACGCTATGATCCTATCTCAAAGACAATACCGACCAAACTTTTTAATGCCACAGCACGTAAGATGAGCGGAATAAAAAACCTTCATGATTTCAACTGCGGACTGAAGGCTTACCGTAAAGAAGTGGTTAAGAATATAGAGGTATACGGCGAGATGCACCGCTATATCCCTTATCTGGCAAAGAACGCCGGATTTGATAAAATAGGAGAACTGGTGGTTCATCATCAGGCACGCAAATACGGAACATCCAAGTTTATGGGACTCAACAGATTTATCAATGGTTATCTGGATCTCATCACCCTTTGGTTTCTAAGTACCTTCGGGCTTAAGCCGATGCATGTGTTCGGATTTCTCGGTACATTCATGTTCTTACTAGGATTCATATTCACCGTAATAATAGGTGCTGACAAATTTTATGCACTTGCCAATGGAATTCCACAACCCCTGATTACCAGTTCACCATACTTCTACATATCGCTGGCGATGATGATCATGGGAACACAGTTGTTTGTAGCAGGATTTTTGGGTGACCTGATAAGCCGTAATGCGCCTGAACGCAACAACTACAAGATTGAGGAGGAGATCGGATGCGAAAAATAATTCCATTCATATTGCTTGCCTGTTTGCTCTGCTCATGCTCATCTATAGACTGCCCATTAGAGAATACGGTGTATACAGTCTACGGCTTATATAAGAGCACAGGGGAAGTTGACACCCTGAAAGATACGCTGACAATAAGCACGACAAGGATGAACGGAACCGACTCCATACTAATCAATAAAGATGTGAAGGTCACCACTTTATCGGTACCAATAAGTTATACTCAAGATGCAGACATCTTATATTTTCAATTGAAAGGAAATTCGTCAACGACTATCGATACAGTGAGAGTGGAAAAGAAAAATATACCTCATTTCGAATCAGTGGACTGCAGTGCATCGTATTTCCACAACATAACGAACGTTAGTTGCACTCATCATGCAATCGACTCGATAGTAATTAACAATCCTAACGTCACTTATGATAAAACTAAACAAACATTCCATCTATATTTCAAGAGTAGCAAGTAGCCTAATTGCACTTTTTGTTATGATTGGTAACATTGATGCCGCACAACCAAAGAAAATAGCCATCCAGAAGCGTGACAGCATTCCTTTGATGAACGGATTTGCCGTATCTTTCGATGTGGTCGGTGCTGCAATGATGCAAATGGGGAATTCCGGACAGTACGAAGGTGGACTGCGGCTTAACATGAGAAACAAATACTTCCCCACCGTGGAACTGGGTTACGGAAAGGCTGACAAAACGGATATCACAACAAACAGTCACTATACCACGAAGGCACCATACGTGCGCATCGGTATGGACTTCAATCTGCTAAAAGATAAACGTAGCAGCAACCATTTCTTCCTCGGTTTCAGATACGCATTCACATCTTACAAAGATAATGTATCCCAACCGGAGTTCAAAGATCCTGTGTGGGGTTATAATGTCGATTACAGTTGTTTAAATAACAAATGCTACTATCACTGGGTAGAAGCAGTAGTTGGTATCGACGCAAAGATATACGGACCATTACATCTGGGATGGTCATTGAGATACCGAAAGAGAATTGCTTATGACGAGGGCATTTTGGGAAAATCATGGTATGTACCCGGATTCGGGAAATCAAACAATTCTTCTTTAGGCGGAACTTTCAACATAACATTCGACATATAAGATACTGAATTATGGAAAAAAAACGAAACAAAAGACTTTTATGGCAAGTGCCTGTTCTCATACTATTGATTGCCGGAACAATCATGATCATACACCACCATCATTCAATACCATACCAACATAACAGCGGGTTGATCTTCAGCACCGTCTATAATATCACGTATCAATGTAATGAAGACCTTAATGACGAGATCGTAAAGGAATTGAATAAAGTGGATAATTCACTTTCACCGTTCAACAAGTCCTCAATTATATCGCATATCAACCGTAATGAGAATGTGAAACTGAATGGCATGTTCACGGATGTGTTTACACTCGCTGAAAAGGTGTCGAAGGAGACCGACGGTGCATTCGACATTACCGTGGCACCACTTGTCAACGAATGGGGATTTGGATTCAAAAAAGGAGTAGAACCAACCCAACATGTCATCGACAGTTTGAAAGAAATTGTGGGATACAGCAAGGTAAGACTTGCCGGCGGAAAAATCATTAAAGAAGACAAAAGGATGATGCTTGACTGCAGTGCTATAGCTAAAGGCTACGGCAGCGATGTTGCGGCAAGATATCTTTTAAGTAAAGGTGTAACCAACTTTATGATTGAAATTGGTGGAGAGATTGTTACGAAAGGAAAAAACGAGAAGAACCTACCGTGGAAAATTGGAGTAGCTAAACCTACTGACGACCCTCTGAATACGAATAATGAACTGCAGAGCATACTAAAAGTGACTGATATAGGCATGGCTACAAGTGGCAACTATCGTAACTTCTACTACAAGGGTGGAAAGAAATATGCCCATACTATTGACCCTAAGACTGGCTATCCTGTGCAGCACAATATATTATCATCCACCGTGTTGGCAAAAAACTGTGCCACTGCTGATGCTTATGCAACATCATTCATGGTGCTGGGACTTGACAAGGCTAAAAAAATACTGGACAAACATCCTGAACTGATGGCATACTTCATCTACTCCGACGAAAAAGGACATAACAAAATATGGTTCTCTCCGTCGATGAAGGACAAGGTGGAATAATAAATTCATAGCTATGGCAGTATTACAGCTATACAGTTCGTTGCAACAACTACCTCTATTCCAAGGTATGAGCAGCTCTGACTTGACAAACGTCATAGCACATACGAAATTCGGTTTTATCAAGGTGGCAAAAGATAAAATGGCAATCAAAGAAGGAGAAATCTGCACTAACCTTGTATTTCTACTTAACGGCACATTGAAAGTGGAATCTGTATCTGATGACCATAGCTACAAAATCACAGAGATTCTTGATGCTCCGTCAATACTGCAACCGGAACGTTTATTCGGACTCAACCAGAGGTACACACGGACTTTTATTGCTGAAACCGACGTAAACTTTATGATGCTCGACAAAAGCGAAGCCATGAAACTGACCAATGATTTCATCATATTCAAACTCAACTTACTGAACATACTGTCGACACAGACTCAGAAAATCACCCACATATCATTCCGAAAATGTCCAGCGGATATTCGCCAGCGTATTATAAGGTTCATCGAAGACAGATGTATGAGACCAGCTGGAGAAAAAGAGATACTGATTCACATGGAATCTCTTGCAGAAGAAATTAATGAAAGCAGACTGAATGTATCGAAGGTTCTCAACTCACTTAACGACGAAAAACTGATTGAACTTCATCGCGGCGGTATTTTTATTCCCGCTCTTGAGAAGCTACTGATGTAAGATTAGTTAAAAATACACCCGAACACCTTAATTATAAGCTTTTTTTTACTAATTTTGCATGTTAAAAAGCAGAATATTAGTATGAATGATAATTTAGACAAAGCAACACATAAAAATCCCTTCTTGGAACCTTACGGAACTGTACATAACACTGCACCGTTTGATCAAATACAACTTTCTGATTATGAGGAAGCTATCATAGAAGGTATAAGACGAGAGGATGAGGGTATCGAAAAGATTTTAAACAATCCTGAGAATCCTACATTTGATAATACTGTAATAGCCATTGATGACGATAAAGACGATGAACATTACTACGATTTGTTATCAAGGACCACTAGCGTATTTTTCAACCTGCTGAGCGCGGAGACAAACGACGCAATGGACGAACTGGCACAGAAGATGAGTCCGATACTCACCAAGCATTCGAACGACATCAGACTGAACAAACACCTTTTCGAACGAATTAAGGCTGTATACCTAAACCACCGGGAACTCACTCCTGAAGAGAATATGCTTCTCGACAACAGCTACGATGGTTTTGTACGTAGCGGTGCTCTCCTGAATGACCAAGATAAAGAAAAGTTGAGAAATCTCACAATGGAGGCTAGCCAGCTATCATTACAGTTTTCTCAGAATCTTCTAAAAGAGAGTCATGCGTATACGCTACATTTAATAGACAAGGAGAATCTTGACGGTCTGCCAGAGACGTCTATCGAAGCTGCCACACAAGCTGCGAAAGAACACGACCTTGAAGGATGGGTGTTTACACTGGATGCACCTAGCTATAGCCCGTTTATGACATACTCCACTCAGCGGGAACTGCGCAAGCAGATGTATATGGCATACAATACGAAGTGTATACACGATAATGCTGAGAATAATCTCGAGATAGTGAAACGACTGGTTAATCTACGACGAGAGATTGCCCAACTGCTCGGTTATAAGACATACGCCGATTACGTTCTGGTACATCGAATGGCGGGAAACACCAGTAATGTATACAACCTGCTTGATCAGCTTATCGATGCTTATAAAGCGACTGCCGAAAAAGAGATAACTGATATAGAACAGAAGGCAAAGGAAATGGAAGGAAAGAATTTCAAACTGGAACCTTGGGACTTCAGTTTCTACTCTCATAAACTGCAACTGGCAAAATATAATATCGACTCAGAAATGCTCCGCCCATATTTCGAACTGTCGAATGTGATCAAGGGTGTGTTCGGACTTGCCAACAAACTATATGGTATTACGTTTAAGGAAAATAAGAATATACCTGTATATCATCCTGACGTAATAGCTTATGAAGTGTTTGACAAAGACGGAAGCTATCTGGCTGTTTTCTACGCAGACTTCCATCCCCGCAAAGGAAAACAGGGCGGTGCCTGGATGACAGAATACCAAGGTCAATGGATTGACAACAAAAGTGAGAATATTCGTCCGCACGTGAGTGTAACTATGAACCTTACGAAACCTACTGATAACAAACCAGCCCTGCTGACTCTCGGTGAGGTGGAAACTTTCCTCCACGAATTCGGTCATTCTCTCCACGGTATGTTTGCAAACACACGTTTCGAGAGTCTCAGCGGCACAAACGTATGGTGGGACTTTGTTGAATTGCCTTCACAGTTTATGGAGAATTTTGCCATTGAAAAAGATTTCCTACGCACTTTCGCGTTCCATTATCAGACTGGCGAGCCTCTACCTGACGAGCTTATCGACCGTATTGTGAAAAGCCGCAACTTCAATGTGGCCTACGCCTGCCTGCGTCAAGTAAGTTTCGGACTTCTCGACATGGCATATTATACCCAAAAAGATACTTTCGATGAAGATATCATTCCATTTGAGAAAAAAGCATGGGCAAAGGCTATGGTTACAAAGCAACTGCCTGATACATGCATGACGGTACAGTTCAGCCATATCATGGCAGGCGGCTACTCTGCGGGATATTATAGTTATAAATGGGCCGAAGTTCTGGATGCCGACGCCTTTAGCGTATTCAAGCACAACGGCATCTTCGACCAGAAAACAGCACAAAGTTTTCGTGAGAATATCCTGTCAAAAGGTGGTACAGAACATCCAATGAATCTCTACAGACGATTCCGGGGCAGTGAGCCGACCATCGACGCACTGCTGCATCGCAATGGCATTAAACGTCATTAAAAAACAAAGAGGAAAACAGCAATGATAACAAAGGATAAGCAAAATCAACTGGACCTTCGTTACCTACGAATGGCACGAATCTGGGCAGAAAACAGCTACTGCAAAAGACGACAGGTGGGAGCACTTGTGGTCAAAGGTAAGATGATTATCAGCGACGGATACAATGGTACACCGAGTGGATTTGAAAATGTGTGTGAAGACGACAACAATATCACGAAACCATACGTGCTACACGCCGAGGCAAATGCCATCACCAAACTGGCACGAAGTAATAACAACAGTGAAGGGGCTACCCTCTATGTCACAGCATCGCCATGTATCGAATGTTCGAAACTGATTATTCAGGCTGGGATCAAACGCGTGGTCTACGGTGAACATTACCGCCTCGAAGACGGCATACAATTATTAAGAAAAGCAAATATTGAAGTCATATATCTAAATCCCGACGAAAATGAGTCAGAATAAATCATCACGTTTCGTTCCGCTATTAATGGCACTCTGTATCGTTATCGGTATTGTCATCGGAACTTTCTATGCAAATCATTTTTCAGGTAACCGACTGAGTATCATCAATTCGAGCAGTAACAAACTGAATAATCTGTTACATATCATTGACGATCAATATGTGGATACGGTCAACATGAATGAACTGGTGGAAAAGGCTATGCCTCAGATATTGGCAGAACTCGACCCCCACTCCACATACATAAGCGCAAAGGATGTACAGACGGCGAATGACGATCTGAAGGGGTCATTTTCGGGCATAGGTATCGAATTTACTATCAGAGAAGACACATTGCATGTTCAAAACGTGGTCAACAACGGACCTGCCGAAAAGGCCGGTATTATCGCCGGGGATAAACTTGTAAGTATTGACAACAAGCCTTTTGTCGGTAAGATATGTACGAACGAAGAGGCTATGCACCATCTGAAAGGTTCAAAAGATACGAAGGTTAAACTGGGTATCAGAAGATACGGAGAGACAAAAGTACGCTATTTCGACATCACTCGCGGAGACATTCCTCAGAAGAGCATCTCGGCCACATATATGCTGGATGACAACACCGGATATATTAAGGTGAAAAATTTCGGAGAAACTACTTATCCGGAACTGCTGATAGCATTAGCTAAATTGTCTCAGGAAAGGGTGAACAATCTGGTGATCGACCTTCGTGACAACACAGGCGGTTATCTGGCCTCAGCTGTACAGATGGCAAATGAGTTCCTGCCGAAGGGACGACTGATTGTCTACACTCAAGGACGTAAGTCGCCACGCCAGGATTACCGCAGCGACGGTCGCGGAAGCTATCAGAACATACCGTTAATAGTTCTTATCAACGAAGGTTCTGCTTCGGCATCAGAGATTTTTTCAGGTGCCATACAGGATAACGACCGCGGTACAATCATCGGACGACGTTCATTCGGTAAGGGCCTTGTGCAGCAACCGATAGAATTCCCCGACGGCTCGATGATACGCCTCACTGTTGCCCGTTACTACACCCCGTCAGGACGTTGTATCCAGAAGCCATACACCACTGGTGATGACAAGGATTATGAACAAGACCTGTTATCAAGATACCAACACGGTGAGTTCTTCTCTAAGGACAGCATCAAACACACCGGACCTGCATATCACACAAAGATTGGAAGAGTGGTTTATGGCGGTGGTGGCATCACACCGGATATCTTCGTCCCTGAAGACACTCTCGGAATGACATCGTATTATAAAGAGGCAGGAATGTCGGGCCTGATTCTCATGTTCGCTTTCTCATATACCGATGACAACAGAATAAAATTGAATAATTTCAAAGAGATGACTGAGATGGCAGACTACCTGAGAAAGCAGAATACTGTGGATAAATTTGCAAACTACGCTGACAAGCATGGTCTGCAACGTCGCAATCTCATGATAAAAAAATCACATAAACTGCTCGAAACATTTATCAACAGCAGAATTATATATAACATGCTCAATGAGGAATCATGGAATGAGTATCTTAATTCTGATGACCCGACTATAGACGCAGCATTAAATGTATTCAACAGTAATACCGCATTTCCTAAATTGCCTGCTGCAAAGCCTGCTGTCAAAGGAAAAACCAGTATGGTAAAACCCAAAGTATTTGACAATGACTTCTACAGAATATGCACCCCAAAGGCATGAAAAGGGAAAGTTGCGGAAAGATATCCGGCTGTTGAAAAATAAATTCAGCAGAGAAGAACTGGCTGCTATGTCTGAGACTACAATTCAGAAACTGAAATGTAGTCTCAGATTTAAATCTGCAAAAACAATTATGATGTATTATTCACTTCCCGACGAGGTGGATACTCATGATTTTATCAACGAAATCTCCATCGACAAAAATGTGGTTTTACCTGTTGTCACAGATCATGAGAATATAGAATTGCGTATATTCCATAACCCGTCGGAAATGAAGTATGGAGCATACAACATCATGGAACCGACAGGCAAAGTATTTGATAGATACGAAGAAATAGATGTCGCAGTCATACCAGGCATGGCTTTCGACAACGACTGTCACAGACTAGGCCGAGGCAAAGGCTATTACGACCGATTCCTAAAGAAAGTTCCTAGTGTATATAAGATAGGTATATGTTTCAATTTTCAAAAAGTTGAGCATGTACCGTCATCAGAACACGACGTTGACATGGATGAAATTATCAGTTAACGTAATTGAATATCGGTAATCATTGTTGTCTTCACTATATTATTTAGTTCTTTCACAAGACGGCTGCGTTTCATCATCAAGTCGGCACGCAAAGCCGGGTTTGTAAGATGAACCACCAATGTCTGATTACGTATATAGATATCTACTGTGTAACGGGAGACAATCTCGCCGGCCACATCAGGCCAAGAATCAATAAGACGTTTCTGAAGCAGAGGAGTTTCCAATCCTAGCTGCCTGAGTGAACGCAATAAAACGTCATTCAATGATTCTGTATTTCTTCTGAACATAACTTATTCCTCTCTTTCCTTTACGTCACCGTTGACAACTGAAAATATTTTATAATTCATATGACCGTTCTGCAATATACGGTCAAGATGCTCACGATTGGTATCTGTGATGAATATCTGCCCGAAACGATCACTTGATACTATATTTACAATCTGCTCGACACGTGAAGCATCAAGTTTATCAAAAATATCATCGAGTAAAAGTATGGGGACACTGCCATTACCGGTCCTACGGAGGAAATCAAACTGAGCCAATTTCATGGCGATTACGAATGTCTTGTTTTGTCCCTGAGAGCCTTCACGTTTCATCGGATAGTCATTAATTGTCATCTCAAGATCGTCACGATGAACACCATGAAGAGAATAGCCAATGGCCCTATCCTTAGATCTGTCACGTTGGATAACATCAAGTAGAGATCCTCTCTGACAATGTGAGATATAATTCAATGAAACGCATTCCTTACTCTCTGAGATTTTATTGTAAAATTCTTGAAATATCGGGATAAGTTTCTGAATGAACATTGTACGTTTATCATAGATCTTCTCACCCTGTTCCGCCATCTGCTCTTCCCAAAGTTTCATCAGTTCGATATCAGGTTCCTCGTCCATCTTAAGCAAAGAGTTACGCTGAATAAGAGCCTTGTTGTAATTTAAAAGGGCCTCTATGTATTCATGATCATATTGAGAGATAACGACATCCATCAGACGACGCCTTTCCTCACTTCCCCCCTCAATCAAAATTGTATCCGAAGGAGACACCATAACTAAGGGTATCAACCCTATATGTTCAGACAATCGACGGTAATCTTTTTTATTACGTTTGAAAAGCTTCTTACTGCCACGCTTCATTCCGCAATAGATATTCTCAGTATCACCGAAGTCACTTGTATACTGACCTTGTAGTACGAAAAAATCCTGTTCATGACGCAAAACCTGAGAATCTATCGGGTTAGAAGAACTACGACAAAATGAGAGATAATAAACAGCATCTAGCATATTTGTTTTCCCCTCCCCATTGCAACCGATGAAACAATTAATTTTTGGAGACAAAACCAAATTTGCCGTAACTATATTTTTATAATTAATGATTGATATATTCTGTAGTACCATTCAAAATGTATGAAATTTGCGCAAAGTTACTTATTTTATCACTGAAAAACGAAAAAAGTCAGTGCAAAATTTCCATAAGTGCAATAATTTCTGTAATTTTGTCCCGCTAAAAAATACGCAAATAACAAAATAAAAATAAATGGCAACATCTAAAAACAACCAGAGTGGTCTCAATATAGAAGAGGCTCTCAACAATTCTGAAGCTTTCTTCGTAAAAAACAAGAAAGCCGTTCTCTATGCAGTAGCAGCAATCATCATTGTCATTGCGGGAACTATCCTATACAAAAATTATGTATCTGGTCCTCGTGAAGAAAAGGCTAGCACATCACTTGCTAAGGGTCAGGAATATTTCAATATGGAGAGCTATGACAAGGCACTTAACGGCGACGGCATGGGCTATTCTGGTTTTATTAAGATTGCAGAGGACTATAGTAGCACAGATGCTGGAAACCTGGCGAACCTCTATGCAGGACTGAGTTATACACAAATGGGGAAATTTAGTGATGCAGTGAAATATCTTGAAAAATTTGATACAAAAGGCGACCAAATGATTAGCCCGGCTGCCGAAGGTGCCTTAGGTAACTGCTACGCACATCTAAACCAACTTGACAAAGCAGTAGAGACACTTAAGAAAGCTGCAAAGATGGCTGATAACAAGAGTTTATCTCCAACATTCCTTATTCAAGCTGGCGAGATTCTTGAAAACCAAGGTAAGAAAGAAGATGCCATTGCACTCTATAAGGAAGTCAAGTCAAAATACAATGACAAAACTTCTGAAAGCTATCTGCAAATTGACAAATATATTGAACGCGCATCACAAGAATAATAATAATGGCTACATCCTTTCACAATCTATCTGATTACAACATCAACGAGGTGCCGAACGCAAGTAAGATGTGTTTTGGTATCGTCGTTAGCGAATGGAATAGTGAAGTCACAGGTGCACTGCTAGAAGGTGCTGTGAATACACTTAAAAAGAACGGTGCTCTGGAAGAAAATATTCATATTAAAAGGGTTCCGGGAAGTTTTGAACTGATTTATGGTGCTCATCAAGCAATACTCAGTGGTGGTATTGATGCTGTAATAATACTTGGGAGCGTAATACGTGGTGAAACGCCACACTTCGACTATATCTGCCAAGGAGTAACCGAAGGTATTACAAGACTGAATGCCACAAGCAATATTCCTGTCATTTACGGTCTGTTAACCACAAATGACCTCCAACAGGCAAAAGACCGCTGTGGCGGACGGTTAGGAAATAAAGGTGATGAATGCGCAATCACTGCAATCAAGATGGTAAAATTTTAATGCAATATTAAATGAAAGACCTCATACGAATAGTATGAGGTCTTTTTGATATTTGGCATAGTCAGATACGGTGTTAACTATCTGGAGAAACGAAGGATATTTATATTTTTTTAAACATACAAACGTTGCATTTTCAAATAATATTTGTAATTTTGCAATTAATAATTAAATAGAGTTTTCTAATGTGTAAGAAACAAGAAGGACTAGACTAAATCTTAATTAAGACTGAGAAATACGGTGAACGTGAGTTTACCGTATTTCGCTTTTATAAGAATACTCATAAAAAAGAGGTTGCTTTGATACAAAGCAACCTCTTTTTTATCATCATGCTATTCTAAGCCATTTTATATACTATATCCATAATCTGCTTACCCAATTCATTCGCAAGTTCCATGGATGATGCTTCTGAATAAACCCGGATAATAGGCTCTGTATTACTCTTGCGCAAGTGTACCCACTTATCCACAAAATCAATCTTTACGCCATCGACATCGGTTATCTGCTCATTCTTATATAGCTCTTTCACCTTCTCGAGAATTCTATCGACATCTGTATCAGGTGTAAGATCTATTCTATTCTTAGCAATGAAATAGTTAGGGAATGTACTACGCAGTTCACTAACCTTTATACCTTTCTGAGCTAATGAGGAGAGGAATAGAGCTATGCCAACAAGAGCATCCCGGCCATAATGAGACTCAGGATAAATAACGCCGCCGTTGCCTTCTCCACCAATGACAGCATGAACCTCTTTCATCTTGGTTGTTACGTTAACCTCTCCAACTGCTGAAGCGGTATACGTCCCACCATATTTATTGGTAACATCTCTTAACGCACGTGTAGAACTTAGATTTGATACGGTATTCCCCGGATTATGCTGCAAGACATAATCGGCAACAGAAACGAGAGTATACTCTTCACCAAACATCTCACCATTCTCACAGATAAATGCAAGTCTGTCAACGTCAGGATCTACAACTATTCCTATATCGTATTTACCTTCCTTCATCTTATCCATGATACCACCGAGATTCTTCTCCAGCGGTTCCGGATTATGATTGAAACAACCATTAGGTTCTAAATTCAACCCGCATACATGATTTATACCAAGAGCCTTGAATAATTTAGGAAGAATGATACCACCAACTGAGTTGATTGTATCAACACATACATGAAAATCAGCTTTGCGTATTGCATCAACATCAACAAGCTTTAAGGCAAGAACAGCATCTATATGCTTTTGATCATACGTGTTGTCATCACTGTACTTGCCGATATGGTCAACATCTGCATAATCGAAATTCTCTTTTTCTGCTATGTCCAAAATGATATTGCCATCGTCCTTTGACAGAAACTCACCCTCACTATTAAGCAACTTAAGGGCATTCCAATGACGTGGATTATGACTGGCAGTGATAATGATACCACCATCAGCGCCTTCCATACGTACAGCAAGCTCTGTGGTCGGTGTTGTAGCTAAACCAATATTTACCACATCATATCCCATGCCCATAAGTGTCCCACAAATCACGTTTTTTACCATCTCACCAGAGATGCGCGCATCGCGACCCACAATAATCTTGTTACTTTGCTTTATACTATGGTTTCGGATAAACACAGCATAAGCTGTTGTAAACTTGACAATATCCAATGGATTTAGGGTATCACCCGTTTTCCCGCCAATAGTTCCGCGGATACCTGAAATAGACTTGATTAATGTCATCTTCCTCTCTCGTAAGTTATTGTATAAAAACAAGGATAAACGTTGGATGAGGCGTCACTCTGACCTTCGCCATGAGGAACAATTAGTCTCACCTCTGCGACTTCTCCATTTTCGGTAGACTGTCTACCTAAATTGATGTAAGTAAACGGTATCAGCCATCCGGCCGGAACTGAAGTGGTTCCGTAAAAAGAATTCATTACACTAGATCCACTAACAAACGAAGCTGTAAATGTACCGCTTGTATTCTTAATTGTCATTTTGTCTACGACAGAAGAATAATAAAGGATATTATTACGCAACTGCATCGAGTCGCCGAGGATATTCCACTCTGTAAATCGGCATAAAGCAGTAGCAGTCTCACCGTTCTTCAACTTATTGCCTACGCCTTTTCGGACGATCTGCAGATAAACACCTGTATTTGAAAAAAGTACGAACTGATTCTTACTTACATCAGTCGTAGAATCTTGCTGATTGAATTCAGTTTCTGAAATCACATTTATTGCCGAATCTTTCAAGAACTGGTTAATAGCCGCACGTTCCTTATCCTTTTTTTCTGCGTATGTCTCAGTACTGTCGCAACTAGCGATAAGCATGATTGCAAAGATTGACAATAGCACCCAAGCTGTTTTCCTCATGTTTTTATTTTTCTTAATTCTAAATTTTGGCACAAAATTACTAAATTAGCTCCAATAATCAGTCATTACTGATATGTTATTATGCTACTTTAACTCCTTTTCAAAGTGGGTGATAGCCATCTTCACAATTTCTTCCGCATGCTTCATATCACAATGCAGTTCTCCTCCACTTGCATTAAGATGACCACCGCCATTAAAGAACTGTTCGCTCATCTTATTACAAGGAAAACCATCAGTAGAACGAAGGCTTACGCGTATCAAATTCTCTTTCTCTGTATCTTCGCGTAATGATATTGACAATTTTACACCTTTTATCTGAAGTGGAATATTTACCAGACCTTCGGCATCACCTTTGATAAAATTGAATGTTGTCATCTCCTTTTTTGTCATTGTGAAAAAGGTTGTATTAAATTCTGGGATATAAACCATATTGTTTAAAAGGATATGGCCCATAAGACGGAAACGATCATAACTATAATTATTATAAACGTTTCTATATATCTTATCTTTATCAACACCTCTCATAAGAATCTGACTTATTATGAAATAAATATCAGGAGACGTTGAATTATATGTGAATCCGCCAGTGTCTGTCATCATTCCACAATAGATAGCCTCTGCACCATGCTTGGACATTATTTCAAAACCGTCTAACTCACTAATTATTCGAAATACTATTTCACATGTGGAGCTCATCTCAGGATGAGACACGGTCAGAGCTGTTTCCATTACAGGGTCAGGATGATGGTCAAACATTACCTTATTGGCTTTCGAGGCCTCTAAAGGTTTTGCCATCTCGTCGGTACGGTTGTTTGCATTAAAATCCAGACAAAAGATCAAATCGGCTATGCCGAAAAGAAGATCAGCCTCAGATGCTTTCTTATCGTATCTTTTTATTGTTTCATTACCAGGCAACCACCTCAAGAAATCAGGATATCTGTTGGGTACAATGATGACAGGATTCTTGCCAATGTTTTTAAGATAGTCTGCAAATCCTAAGCAGGATCCAATAGCATCACCATCGGGTGAAGTATGACAACATATAATTATATTATTCGCCTCATCGATTAGAGACTTAAGCTTACTACGTTCAGTATCAGACAGGATATTTTTAAGCATAAAATTAGAAGATAAAATTAGAGGCGACTTGAAGGCCGCCTCTAGAAATAATTATTTAAATAATTTATTCGGATAAACGCCTTCATTAATCAATGACTGAATCTTGTCGACAACAGATTGACGATCGGCAGCATAAGTGACACCGAACCACTTACTTGTGGTATCAATAATCTCCACTGATGCAATATTCTCGTTGATGAGCTTATTTACCATTAAAGGGATAAAGAATTCAGCCTTGAGATTTGACATATTCTTCGGATCTTCAAGAAATTCCTTGAAGTAAGCCTCACTATATTCTAAATAATCAGGAGTGAAACCCCACATATTCATTGAAACAGGAACATTATCCTCAATAGAAATCCACTTTCCATCTTCATCCTTATAACAGATAGAGCCGTCAATACGTACAATTTCCGTACGCTCTACGACGGTTGTAAGATGTTCCTCTGCATCTTTGGAGCAGACACCACGGGCAACGGAACCATTCTCGGATAGTGTATTTCCACAACGGAAGCCCACCATAGCATATTTATTTTTGCTTCCTTCTGAGAGGTTTGCAAGGAACTTTCCTATCACCATGAATGCATCACGGTTATAGAAGTCATCGCAGTTGATTACGCAGAAAGGCTCATTGATAACATCTTTTGCCATCAATACCGCATGGTTTGTTCCCCATGGTTTCACACGTCCTTCGGGACATTTAAAAGGTGCAGGTAAGTCATCTATACTCTGAAAAACAAGTTCTGCAGGAATATGTCCTTCATATTTACTTAATATTTTCTCACGGAAATCTTTTTCAAAGTCTTTACGGATAACAAAAACAATCTTTCCGAATCCTGCCTGAATGGCATCGTAGATTGAATAATCCATTATCGTTTCACCGTTGGGGCCTAAACCGTCCAACTGTTTTAAACCGCCATAGCGACTACCCATTCCGGCAGCCAAGAGTAATAAAGTTGGTTTCATAATCTTATATATTTTATTTAGTCAAAAATGATATGCAAAAGTACTATTTTTATTTGAGATAGCGCCAAACGCAATAATGTTTTTTCTAAAAAGGATAACCAATGGCAAAATGCAATTCCTGACCATTCTTGAAACTGGGTATGTTATAATAGCCACTCTTCGTCGTATCGTAAGGCACATGAAGTGCAATACCCCAATCTAGGCGAAGAATCAGGAACTCCATATCGTATCTGATACCTATACCTGTGCCGGTGGCCAGTTCCTTAAAGAAATTCTTAGGATAAAAAGTTGCATTATCCTTGCTGCCATCATCTTTTATCAACCATATATTACCTGCATCCAGAAATGTTGCACCATATAAATTTCCAAAAATATTAAAACGGTATTCAAGATTGGCCTCAAACTTCAAATCACCGGTCTGGTCTAGATAAGAATAATTGGATAGCGGAGCTTGATATCTTCCAGGTCCGATACCCTTCACGGTAAAGGCTCTAATGCTATTGGCTCCACCTACATAAAACTGTTCATTGTAAGGGGCTATAGATGAATTTCCATAAGTAAAGATTATTCCAGCAGACATCCGACCCACAAGTTGAGACTTGTCATTTATAGTCCAAGTCTTACGCAAGTCGGTTGTGACTTTAAAAAATTGTGCATACGGGTTCCCAAATAAATTTTTTTCCTTTTCGTTAAAATTATGACCAACTGCCATATACAACAATGACAAAATATTACCTGCCTCTGTAACAGAAGACTCCCAGACAATTGGGTTCTTATATTTCAACGGACTTGTGTATATATATGTGTACTTCATCTTAGGAATAAACTGGTTGCGCATTGATGTATACAGAGCAGGGTTGGCGTTGATAATCGAATCGAAACGTGCCGTCTTATGCTGAAGAATCTCAAACTCGAGAAGGAATGGATTGAGTTCGTGCTTAGAAGTGGCAGAGGTCTGGAATTTATAGGTTACTCCGGCAGCAACAGTAGTCATCTTAAAATAATCAGCACGGTTCATACAGTCGGCTGATATCGAAAACGAGGTAGACGGTACAGTATAAAAACGGTAACGCTTATTCCAAGGTAATGCCAAACGCGGGTAATCAATGGATATTGAAGCGCCATAATCGTAAGAGTTGATTAAGGAACTATTCCCCTGAACCGACTTACCAGTCTGCCACTCATAAGAACCGTTAATTTTAAAATTTAGTTTTTCACCTCCTCTGAAAGCATTTTTCTTTGTCAGATCAATGATTAATCCCGGTCCCATCTTATCATTACTCTTACTGGTAAAGTTCCCCTCAATAGAACCGTCGAGAGCCTTATCAAAGACGGCATTAATAGTAAGATCGAGTGTATCACAATTAGCAGTGCTGTCACGCGGAGTGAATATGTAATCCGTAAGACTATAAAGTCCAGAAGCACCAATATTTGTCATCGACTCATTATACTTGTCCTGATTGAATAATTCACCACGACGGAATGTGAGATTACGAAGAATGACACCAGGCCGTAGAGGCATTTTTTTCCCGTTATAGAAAGCGGAGAAATGACGACGTATGGTAGAGTCGGTAAGCTGATCCATCACATTATTACGCATTTCGATTCTCAGTTTACCGATATACCACTGTCGCTTTGCGTCTGCCGGAATGTCTGCAACGGGCTGAGCATTGATCATGACATGACCTGGTATAGCAATAGTATCTGCCACATAAGTAATATAGTCAGGACGGTAATAATAATAACCGTTATTTCGAAACAAATGATTAAGTCGAACCCTTTCTGCTTCAAGATTTGAAACAGAAAAAGGATTACCCTTCTTAAGCAGGCTCTCTTGTCTTGTGGCATTGATCATACTATCGGATTTTGCTAAGAAGTTGACATATTTGATTGTATCAAAAGTGTATAAATGATTCATCGTCACCTTATAACTCAGTTTTGCTTCTTTTGGATTATGCATTTTCACCACATCATAATCCACAGAACCGTCAAAATAGCCATGATAATGCAACACATTTTCTGTAATAGAGGCTCTCACTGCAGGATTAACAGAACTCATAAGTATCGGTTCACTACCAAATGAGTTGAGTATCCATTTCCCCACTTTAGTATGTGAGTTGGAAAACGCATTATAAATCCATAATTTCACAGGAAATGGGGTACGGTAGTAAGAGCTGCCGAACAAAGCTCCGTTTGGTGTGCATGCCAATGCCGCCTCCACCTCCACCTGAGTGGCAGCAAACGCTTCACTCTTATTTTTATCTGTATACGTTATTTTCTTCAGACCAGCATACAAAACCTCATCTTCCGATAGTTTACTTGTCGAAGAACATGCACAGAGCGTTATTAGTAATAAGTATAAAGATAAATGTTTCATCATTTTTTCATTGAATCTGGCAATAATGGAGTAATCACATTTTTCCCCTTTCTAAAATCAAACAGTTCAGTTATATTCGACATTTTCTTTCTCAACACCACACCTCCACCATATTCTGTGATTCGACCTTCCAACAAATCATTGCTGTTCTTATTATAGAAAAGCTTAATATATCTCATGGCTGTCTGATCAAGTCGATATTGGAAAGACACATTATCTATAAGTGACTGATTTTCATTATTTGTCTCGGCAGCACTGCTAACCTTGCCTCCGATGACTATACTAAGACGATTGTTCCAGAACCGCTTAGCAAACTTAAACGAGTAGTCGGTATGTAAATTACCGTTTGAGCCAGTATTCTTGTCCATCCCGAATGTCAAGTCTATCGATTTGAGGGCATTTCCTGTGATATTAGAGATCTCACTTTGTAAGAAGGAGTTAATGGCACTGGTCATGGAGAAAGAGTTTGTATTCCCATCAGACATATACATACCCGTGGTCAACATCGTAACAGCGAGTTTACTCCTCCGTTCGGTGCTCATAGCTGCCAATTCGTTCTTTACCGACATGTCTTCTGGTGCATCAAGAGCGAACTCTAACCCCATGTGCTGTAACGTCTGAGTTAACTTGACGCCGACATCAAAGGCTACACTACGGTTTGTTTCCGATTGCGAAGAGACAAGTGCATTCATCCTTTCGGTAGCACTGAGGTTAAGTTTGGGATTCATCGGATCACCTGAAAACTCTATATAACTACCACTCTGTATCGTGAGAATCTTAAGCGGGATGATTGGCAATGCATATTTCATCTCACCGTTATTCAAGGTGTATCTGCCTATTAATCGGAGATTGTCCGTCGTATTGTATAACATCCTCAAGTTACCACCGCCCTCAAGGTTCACATAATTGGAATGGTCGGTATTCAGGTCGCACATCACTCTTGCTCCTTCTTCGACATCGACCGACATATCCATACTTAAACCACGAAGTGGCGGTTTGACCACATTTGCTCTCGTCGTATCTTTAAAGTCTGTAAAAGTTACTAACTCTTTAAGTTGATCACCCGTAGTCAGGGGTGAGTCTTTCAGAATGTATGTAATATCTGTGTTTCCCAAAACCTTTAACTGTCCTTTCATCTGCAGATCATCTAGATTGCCACGTATATATCCCATATAATCGGCATACATCTTGCCATAGATTAGCGAACGTCGAGTACGCTTGGCGTCAATAAGCAGATAATCATCTGCACGCATACGTAAGTTCACAGATACTTTGTCAAGGTTGGAGAAGTCCACATTACCATGTATATTTAGAGGATTATCATTATGTGCATACATACCGAAATTCTCTAGTAATAAATTGCTTCCCACAATTCTTACTGGATCATTGTCAAATTTTAAAGTAACACCATACGATTCACTTGTCAAGTAAGCTGAGTCTAGATATACCTCTCCATTTACTTGTGGAGTTTTAGGGGAACCTTTGATATCCATAGAACCTTCGCCGTAACCTTTAAACCCGATGAGATGATCGGGGATAAAACCATTGATCATCTGCAACGGAAATCTATCCATACCTAATCGAGCATCGATATATCCTTCTCCTGCAGATTTATAACTGCCCACGATTGTCATTACCTCTTTGTTGTTAAGCATCAGTCGACCATCGACATGATGAGACCCGTCATTCTTTGGTAAGTAGACAAACTCACTGCTTATATTACCTATTGGAGAATTGTTATATGTCATATTGCCAACAGATAAATCCGACATGACAGACAACTGGTCTTTGGTCTGAATGAAGTGAAAATCGCCGTTTAGAGAACCCGTCATACGGGGCATATAAGGGAGTACAGACATGATTTTTTCGAGATCAAACTTGTTGACTGAAACTGTCATATCCTGTAAAGCCTCTTCATTAGGGGTTGAAGATATTTTTATACCAGTGCCGTCATCGGCAATAAGATCAACATTCGCCTCTACCTTCATATCATTTCCAAGATAGACATAGTTGTTCTGATTTAAATTGAACTCCTTGTAACCAAGTACCGGGCGCGCAGGCGAGAGATGAAACCTCAAACCTTTGTCTTCCAATGTTGCTTCAAACCCCAACATTACACCCATTTTACCTTCGCTATCGAAATATTTAAGATTGAGACCAGCACCTTTTTCAAGAATATAACCGTTAAACCGGGCATCAAATACAAACTGTGGATTATTTATTCCGTTCTTAACCTGACCTTCAAATTTCACCTGAGTAGTGTCCTGATAAATAGAGATATTTACTGTGTCAATCTGAGTCTTATTTGCATTTAACGAATAAATGTGTATCTTGCCGTTGAGTCCTTTAGCTGGAGAAGACGTCATATCAATGAGGAGATCATTGAACTTAAAGCCGTAGATCGACATGATATTAGAGAATGGATTTTCATTTCCACTCATAATATACAAATTAACATCGGGAAGCAGATTACGCAATGCAATCTGATCAATTCGCTTATTTTTCAACTGGTGCATAAGTACTTTCGAGAAACGAAGACCTTTGTCTATAATAGTCTGATAACCATCGCTTGAATTCAAATTCAGTTCGAAATTGCCACTTAACAATTGAGCAAATGTTGTATCCCGATTGGCCAACATGTTTATCACCACGTCGGAAGGACGGAATGTCGTCGTGTCAGTGATAATAGTCATGTCACTTATCGTACCAGAAAGACTATGCCGGTCCTTAAGGTTCGTGCTAAAGTCCAGATGTGCACACATTGACATGTTAAATGGCCTATCGAGGAGACGCAAACGATACAGATCAGCCTTTCTTAGATCTGCACTGAATGTCAATTCTATATTTTTCTTATTAAGTAAGGCATCCACAGTGATAATACCATCGAGTACGGGATTCTTACTTTTTATATCAGCATGGGCCACACCATTATTGAGAGTTGCTGAGAAATTCACTTTATCGAGATTCCAATGTCCATATTGAAGCTTCTTGATATTCGCACTTGCGTTAAGCCGACTATTTCCTGACATGAAATCAGTACCCTTGCCTTTAACTTCGACCTCTCCTGTGAATGCATATAAAGAATCATAAGGCATAAAGTCATGCAATTGCAATTCAGTTATCTTCAATGAGGCCGCATAACTCATGGCATTCCTATCAAAGTTTCCGTAACCCTTAACAACACCTTTTCCTTCACGAGCTGTAAAATCAGCGGAATATTTGCTTCCATTTATATCGAAATCACCATCGACTTTAATACCGCGGGGCACCTTATACTGATTCATTATGGATTTATCTATCATACATGTGACAAATCCCAAGTCATACGATTCTGCCTGCATATTAATGTGAGCATTAATGTGTTTCAGATCCGTCGGATTCTTAACAATACCCTTTGCTTTAGCATGAAAGGCCGTAGGCAGATTAATATCCAGACCTGTAAAATCTATAGCCTTCATGTTGCCTGTTATTGAGCCACGTATTGTCAGAGGGCGATTAGGATAACGTTTAACAAACTGCTGCGGCATCATTCCACAGAATCTCATGATATCCTGTTTCCCTATAGTAGCCATCAAATGAACAAACATACGACCGGGATTCTTCTTATCAAAAGTATTCTTGTCAAACACCAGTTCTGCAAAAATGTCAGAATCAGGTGTACGCAATTCTAGCAATGGAAGATGCACACTCGTAGAATCGAGCGCCATTCTACCCTTCAATTCTTTAATACGAATTCCACTCTTCTCAACAAACGAACATGTTCGTAGAGCCATGTTAAGACTTGAATTATAATAAGACAGAGTATCTATACCGATATTGACTTCGGAAAGTGCGATATGATTATAATCCAATCCCTTCATGCGCGGTTCAAAATTATTATCATAATTAATAACTCCGGCCATTATGTCAAACTGCCTTACGGAATATAAGCCCTTACCCAAATCAAAGGTACCACCAAGCAAAGTCAACGCGCCGATTCGAGCCCGTACTTGCAACGTATCTCCTGGCGTATGAATAGTAATATCTGTCTTATTAATATTTGCTTTTTCAGCAATTATCTTCCATTTATTTTCAGTTTTGGTAGTATCTTTGGGCACAGTGTCACTAAGTTCCACTGTTAGTCTTGCTCCACTTAAGTACAAATGATTAACTATCATTACCTTGTCATCTAATTTAATTCCATGACTATTAGCCGAAAGATAGTCAATAAATCCTTTGACACGTACCCGACGTACGAAATTTGTAGTATTTATTTTTGCTTTGGATATTTCAAACTTATTAATCTCGACGTCATTATGAAACAGAGGTATCAACTGGACGTTGAGCTTGATACTCTTAATATCGGCAACGGTATCCTTTACCTGAGGTAAAGAGTCATTTTGCTGGATTACTTTTATACCGTTAATTCCTAAATCGAGAGGAAAAACCAAAGAAATATGGTTAATATGAATGTCAAGTTTCGTCTTATCAGAAGCATACGAAGCAATGTTCCTCACTGCAAAATTTTGAACAGAAGGAATATACAACAATATTGAAATGATGATAAAAAGCAGAATAGGACTCAATAATATAACCCCAATCCACCCAAAAACCTTCTTCATAACCTTTACTTCTAGTATATATACTGCAAAGTAAAGGTTTTTTTTGGAAATAAAGAGAAAATTAAAAGAAAAAAACGATATTTGTTGAAATATTTATATTGATTTTGTTATTTCTTTCCACAAATTATCTTCGGGTATAGGAGCTTCTATTATAATTTCTTTCTTTGATATAGGGTGTATGAACTCTATTTTATGTGCCTGTAGTGATATACTACCGTCAAGATTGCTCCTCTGAGCTCCATATTTTAGGTCACCTTTGATTGGACATCCCATCTTTGCCAACTGACAACGGATCTGATGATGGCGCCCTGTCATCAAATGAACCTCTATTAAAGCATATTTGTCAGAATGTCCAATTTCCTTATATTCTAGAACAGCTTTCTTGGAATTTGGAACTTCCTTGTCATAAGCATAACTCTTGTTCTGCTTCTCATTTCGAACAAGCCAGTCGGTCAATTCTCCTTCTGATTGTTGGGGACCATTTTTACTGATAGCCCAATACGTTTTATGCACTTCCCCTATGCGGAACATTTCATTAAGTCTGGCAAGAGCCTTTGATGTCTTGGCAAAAATCACGAGTCCGGAAACGGGACGATCAAGACGGTGTACCACACCGAGGAAAACATTCCCCGGTTTGCAGTACTCCTTCTTGATATAATCCTTTATTATCTCGGAAAGTGGACGATCCCCAGTCTTATCTCCCTGAACAATCTCGCCACTCTTCTTATTGACAATAATGAGATGGTTGTCTTCATATACAACTTCCATTGCTTGTATTACATATTCATACCACCGTCTACCTGGATAACCTGACCAGATACATAAGATGACATGTCTGATGCAAGGAATGTAGCAACGTTTGCAATATCTTCTACTTTACCACCACGTCGGAGAGGTATCTTCTGTATCCACTCTTTACGAATATCTTCTGATAAGGCCTCTGTCATTGCAGTATCAATAAACCCTGGTGCAATAGCATTAGCACGAATGCCACGAGAACCAATTTCCTGAGCAATGCTCTTTGCTAGGGCAATCAGACCAGCCTTTGATGCAGCATAGTTACTTTGACCTGCATTTCCGTGAACACCTACAACAGATGCCATATTAATGATACTTCCGCATTTTTGACGCATCATAATCGGAGTACATGCATGGATAAAGTTAAAGGCAGACTTCAAATTAACTGATATAACGGCATCCCACTGAGCCTCGGTCATACGCATCATCAGTCCGTCTTTTGTTATTCCTGCATTGTTAACCAAGATATCTATTGATCCAAAATCATCATTTACCTGCTTAACGACCTCTGCTGTCTGTGCGAAATCAGCAGCATTACTTGCATATCCTTTAACTTTTACACCTAAAGCGGCAATCTCATGTTCTGTAGCTTTACCATTCTCATCAATAACCAAATCCGTGAATGCGACATTTGCACCTTCAGATGCAAACTTCAATGCGATAGCTTTACCGATACCGCGTGCAGCACCTGTAATGAGGGCTGTCTTTCCATTTAATAATCCCATTTTTCGTTTTATATTAAAAATAATTAATCTAACATATCATCACTTTTCCCTAAAGCCCCGTAAACGAACTTTGCCACAAGCGGTCTGCTCGTCTCTTCGGTAAGTCCTTTACCCAAACGACCATAGATGTATGGAACTTCAAGTCCCTTTACACAGTAGTGAGTTATATCGGCTACCAGTTCAACATTGTCAATATCGAATTCGCCATCTGCTTTCCCCTCAGCAAAGACCTTTCTAAAGAGCTCAATCTCATCTTCATCGAAATTCTTTCTGACCTTTTCCACCATCCATATATTACGGAAAAACTCCGCTCTTAGGTTACCATTTCTCACTACCGACTCTTTAATCATACTGAGATGCGTATAGATAAGTTCGATGACCTTATCCTGAGGACGTATTTTCTTTGCCGCTACCTCGTCCATTTTATCAGATAGTCTTTCCAGTTCTGATTCTATTACAGCAAAATAGACATCCTCTTTACTCTTAAAATAAGTATAAAGAGTACGACGACCCTTGTCGGAACCTAACGCTATATCGTTCATAGTCGTATTCTCCAAACCATTCTTTGCAAACAGCTGACGGGCTACATCTACAAGTTTCTGACGAGTTTTAGATATTGACATTATACCTCACCTTTCTTTTTAAATTATTGCACATTGCAAATTACATGTGCAAAAATAGACATTATATTTGATTTATGCAAGTAAAAAGTAGATAAATCTAGATTATTAAAAAAAAAGACGAATAATGTTTGGTTATATCAATTAAAAGCCATACCTTTGCACTCGCAAGTCAGAAATGACATATATAACGCGGAGTGGAGCAGTTGGTAGCTCGCCAGGCTCATAACCTGGAGGTCGCACGTTCGAGTCGGGCCTCCGCAACAAAGGAAACGGATAGTATACTGAAAATCAGTCTATTATCCGTTTTTATTTTATAAATTATTCATATACTTACGCAATTCATAAGCCCATATCTTATAACCAAAAGCTGAAAGATGTAAACCGTCTAAAGTAAGTTCTTTACGCATAACAAATGTTCCATGTCTGACGAAATTCGGGTAAAGGTCAATAAACTCTATTTTGTGGAGAGCTGAATATTTTCGGAGAAGATTGTTTACCAACAAAATTTTATCTGCTTTACCTTCTAGGGTTTTCCAAACTCCAAATGATTCATTTATTGGTAATATACTCTGAATATACAGTTTCGTATTAGGTGATGCATGACGTATCTTCATGATAACCTTCTCGGCAAGTTCGGCCACATTCTCAGGACTAAGATTGTGACTGAGGTCATTTATCCCAATCATGAGAAAAATAGCCTTCGGATGTCCTGGCAATATTTGACTTAAACGGTTGTAAATGCCATCGGAATCATCACCGGCAATACCACGGTTGACTACACTTTTTATTTCTAGAAGCTTACTCCAGTCACCGGCATATTCTGTTAAGCTATTGCCAAGCATAACTATTTCCGTACTATCAATCTTATGTTCTTTTCGGAAATTTTCCACTTTGTCATTATAATGATCAAACGAACGATATGTGACCTTCGGAACCTGTCCATGAGTCGAAACAACAATAAATATAAAGACTAGCAGTAAGATAACATTAACTTTCTTCATTTTGTCTTAATAAAAAAGAGCAGTTATCAAAACTGCTCTAATATTTGAATTCGTTTCTCTGTACTCGGATGAGTGCTAAACAATATGCTAACTACACTCATTACCCCTTCATAAACGGCACTAGGGTGAATTATAAATAACTGAGCGACATCGTCTCTTTTTACACCTTGTAATCCTGGGTCTGTAGATATCTTACGAAGAGCCGAAGCCAATGCCAAAGGGTTTCCACACATTTCAGCCCCTCCAGCATCTGCCATGAATTCACGTTTTCTAGATATTGCAAATCGTGTCATGGCAGTAAACAGATACCCTATTGCGCAACATACTAATGCCACAAGTAAGATGACAACTACAGATAATCCGTTATCCTCCTTCTTATTACGGCTATTTCCACCTCCAAATAAGAACATATTAAAAATAAGACGCACTGCAATATTGGTGAGAGTCGCTATGATTCCCACGAAAATGATACTCGTTATTAGTAATCTCGTATCGCGATTACGGATGTGCGTAAGTTCATGTCCAATAACACCTGACAATTCGTCATCGTTAAGACGACTGATAATGCCAGTTGTCAAAGTGACAGTATAGCTCTTTTCATCAATACCACTTGCGAAAGCATTCAACTGTTCATCATCCACTATATTTATTTTAGGACTATTCATTCCGCACGACATACACAGGTTCTCCACTATATTATATATACGCGGATTCTCTTTGCGCTCCAATGGGTGCGCACCAGTTGCCATACGAACCATAGATGTATTAGAAAAATATGCTATCACAAACCATATTATCACAAGACCTAACACTAATGGCATAGAACTGATGAAATAATGATTCACAGTAACCATATCTGCATAATAAATGGTATTCCCATAGTCATCAACAGTCCTGCTACCAAAATAAGTTATTAGAAAAAAGAACAACCACACAACTCCCAACAATATTATGGGGAACAATATAAGAAGCATTACGCTAAGCATATTGTTCCGCCTTTGTTGGGTTTCTATTCCGACGTATTCCATGTATTGATTAGAATTGGATATCAGGTGCTTTATCCATCTCTGCACGCTGTTCCTGAGGAACTTCAAACATAGGTTCTTTATGAAAGCCGAACATATTTGCAAATATATTCGAAGGAAATGTCAGAACAGCATTATTCAATTCTTTTGTTGCAGAATTGAAGAAACGACGTACGGCAGCAAGCTTGTTTTCCAAATCAGCCACCTCCCCCTGAAGCTGAAGAAAGTTTTGATTAGCCTTCAACTCAGGATAAGCCTCAAGAGACACTTTAAGTCCAGAAAGAGCACTTGTCAACATGTTCTCTGCCTGTATTTTATCGTTGATACTTGTTGCACCCATTGCAGCCGAGCGAGCCTCTGTTACTTTTTGAAAGACCTCTTTCTCATGAGCAGCATAACCTTTGACAGTAGCTACAAGCTGAGGAACGAGATCATGACGCTGTTTAAGTTGAACGTCAATATTTGCAAAAGCGTTCTCACGATTATTTCTTAACTTCACCAAGTTATTATAAATGCTTACGCACCATATAACAAGGAGGATAACTACCACTAAAATAATAATACTAGTTGTTGTCATAATTTATATATTAATTCAAATATTAGACTGCAAATATAATGCTAAAGTAGACAATCTTATCATACTTTTAGTAATTATTCATATATTTGATAAGTTTTCACTAAAAAAGCCACTCAAATTATTGAGTGGCCGCTATTCTATGACATTTTACTTGATATAACTCATCACCTTTTCTAAATATCGCTGCGTTCGCGCTATGCTATAATGCACACCTCCATTCCATGTCCTAATTGCAACCTCTATACTGCCAGTTGGATTATAAAAAGACTGGATAATCATAAATATTTCTTTTGACTTAGAAACATTAAATCTGTCGGACAATTTGAATTTCTTCTTACTTTTCTTTCTTCTCAAGATTGAATTACATTCTCTTACAAGAATAGGTGTGATCTGAAGAACACCACAAGAATTACCATTTTTAGCAAACAGATGTCCTTGACTTTCTACTTGAATTACTGCATTCATAACTGGATTCCAATCGACTTTAGAAGTATCTCCATTTGTATTTGTATCAGCTAACACCGTTTCCGATGCCAACAGAAAAAACAAGAAGAAGAAACATAAAACACTAAAAATTCTCTTCATAACTAATTATTTTATGGAGTCTGAACAAAACTATGTTCAAGGATTCGGTCTACATGAGAACGAGTTGCACCAAAATCCAAACTCCCGTTAAATCTGATTACATAATATACTATCAATACTGTGAGATAGTATGTATTACTATTATACAATGCAAAGGTACAAAATAAAGTACAAAGATGCAAATAAATTCAGTTTTTTTAAGATTAGATAAACGATAGATATTATTGATTTTCAATATTTTAAAAGGAATAAACTGGATTCATTATGCTATTAATATTTATTTCACAAATGTAAATTCAACTAACTATGAAATGGTATCAGGATATATTGGCACAACAAAAAGTAACGATGTATGGCTAATAACCTCAGCTAAAATAAAAGATAAAAATACAGCATCATTAAGTATCATTAATGATTACGGAAGTGAGGATCTCACTTGCACACTTAGTTTAAATACAGACAACACATTTACCTTAAAGCAAGATAATGGAGCAACTCTTAAGATTTGTAGCAGACAGAAAATTAGATAGAACAAAACGGTATTATTGTGATTTATACCAGTAATTTTGAGAGAATCTTCGAGTGAGAGTATTGATATCAGACAGTGTCCAAGGATAGCATAAAAAATGATTTTTCCCAAGAAAAGAGAGAAAAATTTGATCCGCAGGCAGATATCAGAAGAAGACTGACAGGCCTCCCGGAGTCTCCCCGGGGGCTGCCGGTGATCAAAGAAAGCACAAACCCGAACACAGAAAAGCCCCCCATAAGAAAATAAATCCTTACGGGGGGCTATGAAAAAAGGCGGCCTCCTACTCTCCCACATTGTATTGCAGTACCATCGGCGCAGTCGGGCTTAACTTCTCTGTTCGAAATGGGAAGAGGTGGGACACC